>Ga0325402_1004281_pt1 | contig 13136 bp, 6 predicted proteins | sample PopdelMetagenome_22_FD_207212 | JGI IMG/M metagenome (GOLD analysis project Ga0325402, IMG submission 207212) | Populus deltoides microbial communities from Bellville, Georgia, United States - Xylem-PdKOR-R3 | ecosystem: Host-associated > Plants > Phyllosphere > Stem > Wood/Secondary xylem... | reverse complement strand
CGGCATGGTTTTGAATTCTGATATTATTAAAGAGATGTAAATTCTGATGTTGGTAGGTTAATCGGGACCTTTCTTTTGAACTTGGCGTTCCTTATCTTGATTTCTCGCCTGCAGGAATTGCTGGTCCTTTACGTCATGGTGCTATTTGGGTTGCTATTCCCGGTTTCTTCTCGATAATTCTGCTTTTTTAGGCTCTTAGCCCCTGCATCTATATGAAAAAAACCTCCCTTCTCTCTCTTTTTTCTTTTCATTTTTACTCCCTTTGCGAAGGTCGAAAGGCACACAGTAGCAGATGGGCAAAATTCAAGGGACAAACCATCAATGGTATGGTTGAAAATGAAATGGGTATTTCGTAAATCAATCTAGCTGATCTATAAAATTTCACAGCTCGCCTTTGCGTCAAAAAGAAAGGCCTCAAATTTCATTAGATTGTCCGTACATGTATCTTTCAAAGAGTCACACTCGCGCAAAAGGCGCTTGCTGCGAAGATTTTATCGACTCTGGTGCTTTTAGGCACCCAGAAAAGCCATCTGCCTCTCGAATCCCTGTGCCATTCTTCATCCACGAATACAGGGCTTCGAAACACAGAACAGAATGGCCAACCCTCATATTTATGTAAATAACATAACATAAATGCCATCAGATTCATTTTTCTGACGGAACTAGGCTGGGCCCTCCAGATGAGTATCGGAATGTGTGAAGCTAGATAGCATCTCGCTTTCTCCCGCCTTTTTCGAGAAAGTCACCAAAAACTGTGCCCCTCCTCCTCAACGTCTACCATATTTATCTCTTTTAGGTAAATCTCGGAGCTTTTATACTGTGCGAGCGACCTCGCAGAATTTCCTTCTCAAAGTATTGTTTTTTTATGTGTACATCTCATGAAATACATGGTAGAAAACATGTATCCAGCAAGAAAGATGATAAACAAGTCGAGATATTAAATTCTACATTAATTTGAGGATTTAATACCATCTCTGCATGGATAATATTATTCATGCATGCCTTCTGTTCGATAATGTACGTGATGGGTGTAATTATCTGCCATCCCGTTACTCTCTTTCATTTATTTGCTCCAGCAAGTTGGTGTTGGACAAGGAGAGCCTTTCATGCGCTGGGAGGTGAGCTGTGTTGCAGGGCAGGCATGTTGCCCCCTTCAACCACATACACCATCAGAAATTCTTGACTAACGGTGTGTAGCAACCCCCGGTCTTCAGTATTTATCAAGCAAGAAGAAATTACACTTTAGAATCAAAACCTGATAAAAAAAAATGTTCTATTATTTTCGTGACATCCCATTAATGAAAGGGAGGTCAGTCTATCATCAGCAGGATTTGGAGTCCATTTTTGACAATCAAAATCCTTCAAGGACTTGACCCAATAATTGCCCTAAGGGCGAAGTTAATGGTGACAGTCTAACATTCAAGATCATCATTGACCTACCTTTCGCGAATCAATAATTAATAACATCTTTCAGTTCCACTCTTAAAAAAAATATCCAGATTAAGAAATTGATGTGTTTATAAAAAAAAATTTTTTTACTGTCCTTTTAAGATTTGAATTATGAATAACAGACGAGATATTAGCACACTATATTTTTTTTTAGAGATGATAAATTGAACGGAAAGTAATGTGGGATAATTGACGATATATACCTGGCTATAGTAATATTATAGGCCACGTATGTGTATTTATAAACGATTACTTAGCAATAAAAATATCATTAGCTCTCTTACCCCTAGGCAAACACACACACACATAAATATTTAGAGAATAGTATAAGACACCGGTAATCCTTCTTAATTTCTTTTTTTGGATCAACATGCTTGCTTAGGAGACGCAACAAAGACATACGGGAAGATTACAGTTTTTTTTTTTTTTTTGTAGAAATAATTGTTGGTTATAGTTACTTGTACCACAATATCCATCTCATTTAGTTTGAAGAAAATGCTTTCATGAGGCACGTATTAAAACTGGATCAACATGTCCAGTGGATGGATTATGGATATACGTATAGAGCTAGATGAGATACCCTTTTGCCAACCAGACACAGTTTTCTAAGGATATATGATGAGGTTGGTTGTTCAAAACCTCGTAAAGATTATGGTTTTTCTAAGGTTATTATGGATTGGAAGATGTAGAAACTTGTTTCTGGAAAATCAGAATATCTGCAAAACAAGTTCTCTATAAAACTAATGACTCTTCCATGAGTAAGTTAATTTAAATAGAAGATAGAAGCTTTATGTGTTTATATGCAAAGAATATTAAGATATGAACAGAAGGAAAAATATTATAACCTGTTTGTTTTTGCGTTTCAAAAACACTTTTGAAAAAATTTGAATTTTTTTATTTTAAATTAATATTTTTTGATCTTTTTAGATCATTTTGATACGCTTATATCAATTATGATTTTTAAAAAATAAAAAAATATATTATTTTAATATATTTCTGAGTAAAAAATACTTTAAAAAACAATCACACTTCTAAACAGACTCCTAGAAGATAATACTTTAAAGTTCAAGATTATTTACATAATCTTAAGTGGATTTATCCATATAAGAGTAAGTTGATTAATGTGATACCAAGATTTTAGACTAATAAGAGACAAAGGTATAACAAAACATTACAAAAGTTGTTTTAATTCAGAGTTTTGTGGACACATGATCAATGAATATGCTTTTATTTGTTGCACATATATTTTATCCTCGTGATCGGGAGCGAATAGACTATATTTGACTAGAAAGTAGTGCGTTCGTGTATAATTACCGGATAATGTCAGCCATATCCAAGGTTTGATTCATCCATTAGATTTCGATGAGTCTTCTGTTGGAAAATTTTATTATCTTTGGCTATGTGTACACCCCAAATCTAATTTGATATTAGTGGATGCTTTAGAGCTATTAAATCATCAAGGCCGTGGAAAAATATCGATGCCCCCCATTTCTAAAAAGTACCATAATACGTCTAGAAACAAATTAAAAACTGGATTAATACTAGTTTTATTTAGATCTTACATATTCAAGTAAACTTTACAGCCTTGTCTCCTATGAGCCTAATTTCAAACGTTAGTACAGAGTGAGCGTGCTGAAAGGTCATAAACCCAGGGCTTATGAACACAGATTCTCGACTTCAGTATGGCTTAAAAAGTCTAAAAGAGCGTGCGTCTGCTGCATTTCTCTTCAAGAGTGAGCAAATTGTCTTTGAAGTGCTCAGTCAAGACAAGCAAACTTCACCAAATATAAGCAGCCAGGTTGAAAATCATCTCCCTTGATAAAAATATCGATCGAAATTCTCCCTCGAGAGTAAAAAAATCAAAAAACTAATTAAACTGAGAAAATAAAAAAAATAATCGAAAAAATCAAACCGTGAAAAAACCGATTAAACCAATTAGAATTTTTAAAAAACCAGCCGATTCGGTTCGGTTTCGATTTGATAAGCCTGAAACCGAAAAAACTAAACCGAACTGAACCAGTTCAGTAAAAAAAATACTATAAAAGCCATTTCTAAAATTTTAACCCTAGCATTCCCTTGCATCTAGCCCCCCCAGCCTCCAGCTCTAAACCTCTCTTCTCAAATCTAAACCTCTCTTACTCTCGATCTGATAAAAAATTAATTCTCCATCACTTTACAAAACTTCATGGCCAGATCTAGACTTCTAGTCATTTAACAAAACTTCAACAAGGCTTCAATCTTCATATTCAAACCTAACAACCCAGGGAGCATTCCCTTGCATCTAGCCCCCCCAGCCTCCAGCTCTAAACCTCTCTTCTCAAATCTAAACCTCTCTTACTCTCGATCTGATAAAAAATTAATTCTCCATCACTTTACAAAACTTCATGGCCAGATCTAGACTTCTAGTCATTTAACAAAACTTCAACAAGGCTTCAATCTTCATATTCAAACCTAACAACCCAGGGACTGGTTTAGTGTATGCTTCAAATCTTCATCTTCACGGCTTCAATGTTTGTTTCCTCTCATCGCGGTTTTGGGTTCCTTTTTTTTCTTTTTTAAGGTTGACGCGGCTCCTGATGTAATTCCTGCTAAGGCTGAGAAGAAAGATTAAAGTTTTGTACATCATGAGTTATTGTGCTATGTTATTTACATAGAACTCTTTACTTTTAAAGTCTGTTTTTTGTTTAACTTTTATATTGGTCTTTTTTCTTTCATAACCATTGTAATGCATGGAGACAATTTTATGGTTACTGAAGATGGATTTAGAATAATGAAATGGTTCTTTGCTGTATATATTTTATCTGCTTGCAGTTATTAGATGTTTGAGATTTGTTGTTTGTTGAGTAATTGGATTTTTGAAATTGTAGGGTTTGTAGGGAAGAACAAGAGGGAAGCTGAAGAAGCTATAGAGAAGATTGTTAAAAAAACCCGGTCGGTTTGAATATAGGTTTTTTGGTTTTTATGTTAAAAAAACTGAATCGAAACCGATCGGTTTGAACCGATTCCGGTTCGGTTCAGGTTCAAAATTTTCAGTTTTTTAAAATTTTATTTTGGTTATTTTTTTAAATAAAAACCGAATCGAAAAAAATGATCATCCCTATAAAATACTAATTTTTTTAAAAAAATTGCATTTTGCTTGTTCTGTCATGGAATGCAGGATAATCAACTGGGCATGCATGGACCTTTCTCGTCAATTAAAATAATTCAGGGCATCGTTTGAAAATAGACGAATACCGAATGAGCATTAGAGTACACAAGGATCTAAGCAACAAAGGGATTGAAGGGACTTATGAGTTGAAAATTCCCAATTTACTCAATGGGCTAAGATAATCTTCGGGCTGTCTAGCAGTCGGCCCTCTGATATCCTCACCACGACTCTAAGAACAACCAGAAAGGGCCATGTAACTAAAAGTCCACTAGCACACCATTTTCCATCGGGACGAAGAGGCAATGCCTCGAGCTCTTCGATGGTAGAAATTTTACATCCTTTAGCTTTATTGGTGTAAACGTTCCGAGTTTTGGATATTTGCTACGTACTTCAACATGATCATTTAAAGTCCACAGCCACATAATATAAGAAAAATGGAAAATCTCCCTCTGAAACAAAAAAAAAAAAAAATTGTGTGGAAAACTTAAAAATTCATATTGCTAAAGACGGGTTCATGTTAGCCGAGTAATCGAGCATCACCTCGAGGATGAGTATTCAACAGGCCTGTGTACTGCAAGGCCCATTTATTGATTTAGGCATATCCACCATGTCAAACTGCCACAAACAATTACATTTCAATGTGTTTGTGGTCGGTATCTTTAAGGATATGACGTGTCATGTATGAATTTGTTCTAATTGGATTGTCTGGAAGTTCTAGTAAACATGTTCATGGAACAAGTTTAAGCTCAACAAAAAAAAAAAAATCTTTTTCTCCATTTTCTTGGAACATTGTACGTGTCTTGTTCTATAATGGGCTCTTCTACATGTCTTGTTCTATAACGGGCTAGGTCATGTAACAAGTTAAGGTTAGCCCTCAAAGATTTTTTTTTCCTTAGTTATTTTTAGATTTCCTTCATTTATTTTCCTTCCCAATATAAATAGATTGCTTTTCTTTTATTTTTCGTTTCCCTAGTTATTTTAAAATTCTTTCTTTTTCAATATAAACCGTGTGATGTTCGATCGAAAAAGTTACAGATGCTTCAATAAAGCTCCACAAACCATGTGATGTTCGATCGACAAAGTTACAGAAGGCAAATGCTATAAAGCAAGTAGTAGTGATAGATGAGGATAGCATATACAGTCATTAGTTACAAAAAAATTACCCAGTGTTCAAAGCATCATTTCACAATATGAAACCTAAACAAACTCAGGGTCTCGAGTTTGAATACTCCACAAGTGATTCTAACACCAGTTATGGTCGATGACTCCATATTTGGTGATTCAGCTTATTACTACATTGATCATTATCGACCATAACATTATTATGCCCGCGGGCTGCAAGCCTAGTAACCATTCTTCCCTTTCGAGGAAAAGAACCTGCTAAATCCTCGAGGGTGTTTCTCTGGCGTGGGGGTAGAAGATGAAGATGAGGAAGTTGATTTTGTAGGCCTGTGTTTTGGATGCTTTAAGCCAACCGGTGATCTCAAGAGGTTTGACTCTGTATCAGATGGATAGCATGGATGGTTGTATGAATCCGATGGAGATTCACTACCTGCTTTGAGGAAATTAACAGAAGCACCTGTGTCCATCTCAGCTTGATCAGATTCCTGCAAGTTAATGCCACTTATAGTAGGTTCGTCTTTGGCAATCCCATCGCCACTTTGACTCCTCTCACTGTAAGGAGATCCCATGATCTCTGTTTGAGGACGCAAATATTTTAACTGCTTGCCAAGAAGAAATATAGTCTCCTGGCACTCTGCTAGCTTTTCTGCGGCAGCTGTTATTTCTTTCTCCTGAAACAATAGTTTTAATTTAGCTCTTTACACTGATCAATGATGGCTTGCATTCTATAAAAAAGATCATTTTACTTTTAGAGATCGACATCAACTTTCCTAGAGTGCTCATATTATTGGTCTGTTCTAGTGAGGTCCAAAGATGGGCTTGCAATATGGAGTGATATACAATGTTGTTGTACATTACTGTATTATAAACATGTTTGGAGCACTAGATTAATTTTTCAGAAAGCATCTGTGGGCAAAGCCTTTCATTCTTGACGTTTATATCTCTTATAATTTTCCTCTAATTGCTAATAACATGAGAAACAAATTTAGCCTGAACGAAAGACAATTTAAGGAATGATGAAGAGGACAGATGCCCAACCTGTTTGCTCTTGAGGTCAATGCCATCCGCTGACGAGCTCTCTTTCCTAAAAATAAGATAAAATATTCATTTTAGAGAAAACTTCAAATCCAGAGATGAAGCATCAGGAAATTCCACAAGATAATTCAAAAAATATGGAATAGTCTGGTGAACACATGGACCATAGCATATAAGTTTGCACAAGATAGATGGTAAGTAAAAGAAAAGGATAGAAGCTTACGTTTGCAGTTGCTCTTCTAGTTCTTTGCATCTGGTCAAGGCATCCTGACGACTCGTCTTTTCTTCTTGAAGCTCACTTTCCAAAGTTTCTGTTTTCACCCGCAGAAGGTTTACCTCAGTTTCCAACTCCTGTGCACGTGTTTCAAGCGACCTATATGACTCTGCCATACATTTGAGCTGTGTCTCAGCCAAGCTGTTAGACTTTTGTGCAGAAACCAGTTGTGATTTAACTTCAGCTAGAAGCTGCTCGGTTTCATGTAATTGAGATTTTGTCATTTCAAGATTTTCAGTACATCTAGCTAGATCCATGGCCATTGTGTCCTTCTCTGATTTCAATTCTTCAAACTCTTCCAATGAGACCTTGCACGATGTGGTATTTGATCCATAGCCAGGTACCAAATTTCCATAATCAGGCACCTCCGGGTTAGAGGTCGGACTGGAAATGTTGGCACAACCATTCTGAAATGTTTCTCCCGATGAATCATTTTGAATGACCTTGTTCTCTGGTAAAGCAACCTTATCTATGCAATCAGGACCATTGATTTCCGCCTCATTGCATTTATATCCTAGGACATTGAATCGGAGCCCACTGGCTAGTGCTAATACACGAGAAAGGTCAAACATGAAATCAATCAGGCTTCTGTCACTGCATAAAACTTTCTTGAATGTAATTGAGAACTCCTCAATTTTTTGGCTCAGACCAATGCTATCGCAAGAAGTGTCATGAACTGCCATTGCTTCTTTTCCCAGCAATAGTACGAAGTCATGAATCTGAGAAATGGCAGCCAACAACTCCTCGCTTGCTGTGTGCATAGTGTGTGTGGCTGCCTTACTCTCTTGCAACAATGTGATTTCCTTCTCTCCCATTATAACAGCATCTTCAGGACAAGTTTGCCTGTCGCATGTTGCATCGGAATGGTGTCCTTCCTTGGAACCACAGCTTGCTGCGGTTTCTGCATCATGCACAACCTGCTTAATTTCTTCCAAAATTTTATCCACATCGACCTCCTTTGACACAGACTCAAGTAACATAGAGATTCTAGACTGGAGCTTCCCAAATGACGACAGATCAGCATCAGATCCTGAGTTTATGGCTGAAGAATCCTTATTGCAAGACACGTGATTCGCCAGTGGATCCAAATCACGCTTCTCTTCAGACAGTGCATCTTCTTTTTGCAAGGAGACCTCGGCCAAAGCATCAGTGTTTGCAGTTTCAGAAGCCTTATTGTTTGGAGAACTTGAAATGGTAGTGGCACTATCTGCATTTAAACAAGCCAACTTCTCCATCTCCAAGAAGTCATCCATAAGTTCAAGGTGCTTTGCATTTTCAGCCTTATTTGACTTCTCACTGTGATTGTCCTTCTTGAAATGGGAAACATCAGAGACTGATGTCGTTGCCCAGGAGTCAGCACAACTTTGGGTATCATCATTTCCATCTTCAGACACAGAGGTTAAGCTAGGTGGGTTGCTGATATTTTGACTAGAGTAACCTTCAGCAGGAACCTGAGTGATAGCTTTTGGGGAACTTTTCTGATGATTGTTGATTTGGAATTGAGCTTCTAAACTTTGAAGCTTGCTTGCTGTCTTAGCACACAGATTCCTTGAAGCCTGCAGTTCACTGTTACGCTTTGCCAAAGCTTCTTTCAGCATCTTTGTTTCCTCCTCCACTGCAAATAAACGCTCTGTGAGAAACTCATTCTCTTTGTTGAATTTCTGTACATTGTCCAGTGAAAATTCAGGCACTGAGGACAAATGAGGACTTGGAGGCTTAACAGGAGACCTCCTCAGTCGAGAGTCTCCATAATCCCGACCCAAACTCTCAACCTCTTGCTTCATCTGGGCAAGTGCAGCAGGACCTGGCAATTTCTTCCGAACAAGACCGCGTAATCTTTGGCACTCTGCTTCCAGCTTAGCTATTTTTTTGACACCCTCTGTATGCTGCTTGTTAGCTGCTTCAGCAGATCTCATGATCATATTCTTTTCTTCATTACGAATCTCCAGCTCTTTAGAAGTTACATGGAGTTCATATTTAAGTGAATTTATTTCCCTTTCACATGACTCAATATTGCTCTTCAAATGCTCGATGTCAGCCTCAGCTTGCGACCTTTCTTCACTTATTTTGATTAGCATATTAGAACGCTCTTGCAATGACCTTGAAAGTGCAGCATTTTCGGCAGCAGACCTAAGGAGCTCTTGATCTAAGTTACCAATCTTTGCTTCGAAATCCATCTTAATTTTGTCTAATTGCTTTTTCTTGTTGAGTACGACATCCTGCACTTTCTGTTCATGTTCTTCTTTTAGATTTCGTATCTGCCGCATGCACTCTTTGAGAGCACCATCCAAATGTGATGCCCGATCTTCAGCAGTGAGCTTTGAGAGTGTAACTGTTTCTAGATGATTTTTCAATGCTAAAGCTTCAGCCTCAGCCTTTTCCCAACCTGCATTAAAAGGTATCCAAATTCAATACAATTCATTCCAAACTAAATTTCAGAATTTTGATGAGTAAATAAGCTATGACATGATCATCTTCGTGTCGTATCACAAGACCAGTGTCCTACCCGAGACAGCTTCTTCAGCAACTTTAGCATGTTGTTTCACCAGGTTTTCCTTGGTAGTCATCTCTGAATGGGCTGCAGACAGCTTTTCATTCAAGTCCATGATCTGATCCTCTAGTGTTTCAACCTGTTCCCCATATGTCTTCACTTGATCCTCTAAACCAGTCAGGTGGGTGTATGATTCCACAGAAATTTGAACGTAGTTGGGTTTTTTATAGCTATCCTGTTCTCATAGAAAGAATACCAGAAAAGGAATTAACCAGAGAAACCAAGAACTTCCCAAAGGAGCTGGAGACTATATGATACTCCACCAGGAGCCACTAATTCATCCTTAGTCTTTTTCATATAATAAATCTGAAACGGTCAAGAAACTAAAATGGCATTTAGCAAATTAGAGAATGAAGTTCCTTTTCAAGAAAGCCTGCAGTTTATTTTCTGATATGCATCAATTATGTCAAAATTTGCAGCACACAAATTCACTCATTAGCGAGGACAAAGTTACAGAGAAATTCATGGGAATGCTTCAATTATCTAGCATGCAATGTCTTCAGCCATCCAAATAAAGAAGGATGCTAGAGATAAGACATCAAAATAAAGCAACCAGTAACGGAAGAAAATGGAGACAGAATTATCAAACAGAGCAAAAACAAAACTTATATCAGTGAATATACCTTCTCTCCCTGTGATCCACCGGAATCTTCTGCGGGAGCCGCTTTCTCAGTCTTGTCGGATGATTTTTTCTTCCAAGGCCAACTCCGGCGATCCATGTCAGGCTGGTAATTTCAGGTGTAAATATGAGTTAAAATGATAGAAATCAGTCAGAAAATATATAATGCAATAACCAAACATATTAAAACAACTACTTCCAATCTATCGGAACAACTTATAGACAGAACATAACACATAATCTTCATCTACTCAAGAAAAAAAAACGAATTCCATTTCAAGATTTTAACATGCAAGTCTCGAGAAAATGACTTCAGAACAATCATCCTGCATTTTAAAAATTAAAAACATGATTAATAATTGAACCAGGTTTTTGCGGCACCCTTGTTTTAATGGTGATGCAAATCCTAGGAATAATAGCATTTTCTCATTAAATTTCCCTTTTAAAATCCCCCATTATCTCAGCAATCAAACCCAGTAAGACAGAAACATCAGAGCTACGCAAACACAATGATTTTATTATTATCATGCAAATCATAACCTGCATCTTCATAACTTAATCTCTTTTTTTCTAATCAAATCCGAATTTTTTTTAAAAAAAATCATCATCAATGACATGCATGCTCTGTCATTAAGCCCCATAATGCTTTCTTAATTATTAAAACCAAGATCTAATCACCGAGTTTGTAATTAATACCATATAAAGATCTCAGAAATTCAACAAAAAACATAATTAAAAATAATTAATAAAATTAATCACATTAAGAAGAACTAGGATGTTTTTATTTATACCAAATGGGATTAAAAATTTTATTAAAAAAAAAATTCAAAGTGAAACAGTAACAGTAACAGAAAGGGTGAGAGTAGAGTACTAAACTGAAAAAATCAAAACCAGAAAGTGAATTTACTGTCAAATGCCACCATTATCAAGCACTGACAGTCTGATACCATAACAGATATCAAGAAAAAATCCACAGATATTTAAAAAAAAAAAAACAAGAAGTCATTTTAGCTACTGACTAAGAAAAGGCTAAAGCCATAGGTTATATAATCAAAACAGGAAAACAAATATAAGCTTGAAGATAGACTTAAATTGGAAGAAAACTTACAATAGGAACCCTTCACCGACAGATAGAGAAACGATAATCTCCACTTTGATAAAAAGGAATTAAAAAAGAAAAAATGGACCAAATAAAATCAAATGTTTTTTTTTTTCAAAAAGTAGAAATAAACATAACACATACGCACGCCAAACAAAACCAATTTCCGTTTTCGTTTTTATTTTCCCACAGCCAAAGAAAAAAATAGCTCGCCTATACAGCGGGTAATGGGGATAGAAAAAACAAGGAAAGAACCTCACTCACCAGTCAACAGTAGAAATGTGGTGTCAGAGAGTAGAAGAAGTGTGAGATTGAGGTTAAGGAGAGAAATGGGATCTAAGAGGAATGAGAAATGAGAGGAGAGTTGTGACGATGACGGTGAAGGTGGTGGTGGTGTGGTGGTGGGAGAAAGAGAGTGAAAAATATTCTGGTTCGAGGTGTCACTTAAAAGGGAAGACGTTGCAAAATGCTCCAAAACAATCATGCTTTTTAAATTATTTTATTTAAAAAAAATTAATGAAAGTGTTTTTTATTAAAAAACAAAATGGTGCCTTGAAAGTTACGTGTGGTTCTTCTTGACATATTTACCCCTGATGGAGTAAGAAATGGCGGTGGTATCCTGCCACCCTCGCTCTCTCTTTTCCAACAAAGTTCGTCCTGCAGTTTTGCCAGCTCTTATATATATATATCAGGACTGAGCAGTTTTTTTTTGTTATATCTTAAATAGAGATTTCTTCGTTCTAAAAAAATGTTTTATTTGATTTTTCATGTAAATTAAAAAAATTTGAAAATTTATATATTATATTTATTTTCACTAACACTTTTATAAAATAATATTTTTTTAATTATAGATTTGTTTCCAAATTAGCCTTAATTACTAATTAGCGACATTGTTGACGAATATATGAATTAATGTTTTGAACATATAATTATTTTGGGATAAGTAAATATAATAATATTTGATTGGAAGAGAGGGAACGTGAAAATTCTATAACGCACATTATAAATACTGGTATTAATTTAATAAAAGAGAGAAAAAAATCACATTCAGTTTTATTAAAAATTATAAAAATATTTGTACTTGCTTAAAAATAATTATTTTAATTATTTTCTTCCTGTTTATCTCTTTTATTTATGTTTATTTTTATCTTACTAAATAAATGTTGATAATTTCAACCTAAACACCGTGGTGTGTGCGTGAAACTTTATTCTTCATTTTTTGTTTTCCATTTAATTCATCTAGAGATGAGCTGGATCCGATATGAGGAAAGTGTGAGGGTAATGTATTCCTGTGCTGTCTTTGTGTGTGCGTTACGACTTTGGACCACCGTCACAGCTCATGATCTTTGAAAGTGTAGTGGCCACACCACGTGTCGCGCTTTCAATTGATCATCCTCGGTCAATAAATCTGAGCCGCTCATCACTAATTACACCTTTAATCTCTTGATTACATTACTAAGACAAGAAGAGATTGCTGTGTTGCAGGTGGTATTGTAATTTAGGCTGTCTAGGGAAATTTAGTTGTAGGCTTTGAGTTATGGAGATTTTAGGGGATAATTGCCTAGGTATATATGCTCCATTGTTTTAAAGGGACATGCGTAATTAATCTCTAGATGAGCTGCCTAATCTGTAGGATAATCAATAAATCTGCCTAATCTTTTGACCACTCCGCCTTGAAACATTATTTAAAAAATTAGGTTGAACCAGTGACTCGGTTAAACAGAGTCTGAAAAATAAAACCCATCTAAATTGACCTTCTCAGCCTGTAATTACCTGGAATCAAGCTCCATTGAGATTTTAAAACTATGCCTCCGAACTAACATTTGATGAACTGGACTG
>Ga0325402_1004274_pt1 | contig 13152 bp, 8 predicted proteins | sample PopdelMetagenome_22_FD_207212 | JGI IMG/M metagenome (GOLD analysis project Ga0325402, IMG submission 207212) | Populus deltoides microbial communities from Bellville, Georgia, United States - Xylem-PdKOR-R3 | ecosystem: Host-associated > Plants > Phyllosphere > Stem > Wood/Secondary xylem... | reverse complement strand
AGAAATCTCGGAAAAGGGAGAAAAGTCAAGTGCAGTGAAGCCCAAAAGAGCAACGAGGTCAAAGCAACAGATATAACAGAGGCAAAAAAATGTAAGGAAAAAAAAAAAAAAAACAGAAGGGGCCTGCATTAGCTTTTCTTTTACAAGATGTTCTGGACAACTTTTTTTCAAACTTCAAAAAAGAAGATGCATAAACATGAGAGATATTTTAATTGGTCAAGTTTTGAATTTGTTTTCTGATAATTATGAGTTTGAGTTCTCTCATGATCATTAGAGGCTTACATGATTATTAATTTTAGTATCCGTAAGATTAATTGAGATACACACAAACTGATCCAAATACCATAAGAACATGTTAACTCATAAGATGTTTCTCTTAAGAACCGCAAATATTTTGTTAATTATGTCAGCAACCTTCTTGATTGATTGAATTCTGGGAGAGTGGATGTCACAGACATGAGAACACCATATTTCACTCCATCATGGAAGACTTGGAAAAGCTTTTCATCAGAGGGAATGTTTTTAATGATGATCATATCAGAATTTATATTAATAATTGTTTGGATAATGTCATTGAAGTTAGAGTAATGCACATGAGTATGGATCAAGAGTGAGCCATTACATAAATAAAAAGGAATTAAATAAGAAATAAGGTATACTAATCAAAGTTAATATAAGATCTAGATTTAGAAAAGAAATCTAGATTTAAAATAAATTTAAAAAGGTTAAAAAAACTTAAAAATATGATATTTGAAAAAGTTTATAAATTTTTGGAAAACAGTATTGAAAACTCTTCATTCACTCCACCCTCTTTTTATAGTGGATTTTTAAACCAAAAATGATACAAGAATTAATTCTCACTATTACCGATTTTGTTGATTACCCTTCATAAAACCATAATTAAACCTCAATATTTTAGCTTTAGATTTGATTCTTTTTTAGCAAAAAAACTTGAGGTTTAAAAAGACTTTTTTGAAAGAAAACTGATCAAATTCATGGGCTAAACTGAATGAAATAATAAATTGGCAAAAATAAATCTTTAAAGGTCACAAAAAAAACCTAAAGACCCTAGCTCGAGTCGAGCCAAGCACTTGTATGCGGGCTAAACCCGTACAAAATTGCTTAGGTTCATTTATGTACTTACAACTTCCCCTTAAATAGATTTCAAGACAACCATGTATATTTTCTATGTTTGATATAAATTTTTGGGTTTTAATAAACATGCCAGCCAAGGGTTTTTAGATCAATTTTCTATTCACCCATAATTTGTTTTAATCATGTTAATATTTTTTATTAAAGAACTTTTGTAGAAAATAATTTTCAACAAAATTTTAACTCTGAAAGTGAGTGAAACTCACTTTAAATCTAAACTCAAATATGTCCATTAACAATATGTTATTAAAACAAATCTCAATATTCCCTCACATGATTGAAATTATCTTACTAGTATAAAAGACTCAAATATATATAGAGATATAATGATTTAGGGAATCATTACAAAAAGATGAATAGTTTTTAGCTTTGAACATTTCTTAATAAAATACTATTAGATTTACTCGGTTAAATAATGAATTTAATGTATTGAATTAGTTAAGATACGCGTAAGCTGATCCAAACACCAATATTAATTAAATAAAAAAATGCATATAATTACGGATATCATAGCTCTAGATGCTTCTACTTTTGACTTACATGAACGATACACTCGATACAGCCAGTGTAAAGGGATAGGGAGAGTTAAAATGGCATAGCATAGCTTTCAGGAAACTCCTTAGCACAGTAATATTGGAAATGGAAATACAGATCAAATACCTTCTGAGGCCGTGTTCCCTACATACAGTACGGAGGGAAGGGGGGCTGTAAAGAGCTTAAAACAAAGTCTCACCGATTTAGGAAGGAGGAAAAAAAAAGAGAGGGAGGAATAAGGATGACATTCGGGGGAGAGAAAATAGCAGATTTTTATGATCATCATGACTTCAACAGACATCATGCAGGCAAAAATAAAAATCAATGGAGGTTTTTTTTTTTTTTTTTATCCCTCGGACAAATATTTAATCAAGTTTTTTTTTTTTTTTTATCCCTCGGACAAATATTTAATCAAGTACAAACATGCATCATTTAACCTAGAATCAATATCAACGGGAGAATCGTTATTGTCCCCAAGAAAATGCATCAAGATCAATATAGTCATTTGTTTTTTGAAAGATCAGATTTTAAGTGATGGGGGAATCCATGGGGAACCCAGTTGACATTTTTTTTTATTGTCTAAAGGAACACTATAGTGAATAATTTACATGAAAGCAAGGTCAGCATCTTGTTTATCATTGCATGCCCAACTAAATGATGGTGAAAAAATGCTTCTGTGGAACTATAGCTATATGTTTTCTTTAGAGTGGTAATGTCTGCGATCATATTCATCATTTCAACTCTCAAGATCACAGTTAAAAAATGGAATGAATCATTGTCGGTAAAATAGAGTATGTGCATGGACAGTTATGACAACAACAGTGTTATTTGATGAAGAAATAGATAAATAAAAAAGGAAAATGTATAGAAAAACCTCTATGGACCTGCTGCAGAATGTTTTTGTTTCTTGGTGACTGACTTTGATTCATCAGGGGATTCAGGAGAAGAGACAAGTTGTTACTGTCTCAAAAGAAAAATGATGGGGTGTTTTTACTATTTCACAATTGTTCACCATGTGACGTATTATTATTGATTATAACAGTGATTTTTTAAAAATTTTCAATTTGATTCTTATTTAGCCTTAATTAGCTCAAATTATTATCCAATTGCATGTTTTTTTAAAAAAATAATTGAATTGAAAGAAAAGAGACTAAAGTGAAAAACATGGGTAAAATAAATGGTGTCTTTCAATTTTGTTTGAAAAGTACATTTGAGTTCCTCCATCTTTTTTAACTATTAGGTAATATATCCCTCTAATTGTAGAAAAACTAATTTTAGTACCAAACTTTTTTTTCATTGTTTTTCAGTCCTTTTTGGATGAGAGGAGAGAGAGAGAGGAGATCGTTGGATTCTGGCCTAAAGAGAGAAAGTTTTCTTTGCTACGATTCTAGCCGCCAAAATAATAGATTTTTGTTCTAGATAATTTCATATGATGAGAAGAGTTTAAATTAGGTATTTTCTTTTACACTTTGAAAGTGCTTAAAAAAACATATCTGAGTTCGGAAAAATTTCGAGTTTTTAGTTGATTTTGGATTTTGAAGCGTTTTTTTGCGCTTTTAGAGGTTATGGATTGATTTAACATTGTTATTAGGATGTTTTCTAGATGTTTTGAGTTGAAAATAGATTTTTAGAAGAAAAAAACAGTCACCTTAATTTTTCAACCGCCATAGTAATTGGAATATAGGGATTCTAAACAACACATTATCTTTTTATATATATATTGATCAGGATGGATAACATGTCATCCGTCTCATTAACTTACAAAAATAATTAAGACCCCCGTGTGGACTTTTTTATTTAAACCAAGATCAATTATAATTTATGTCTTTTTGTCCAATTTTAACCTTTTGTTTTAAATTTGGTTAATTAGACTTTTTGTTCATTGATTTTAATTTCACCACCAAGATTTCTTTTGATACAAGGTTTAAAAATATGGATGAGTTATTACTAAAATTATTGTTACTCTTTGAAGTGGAAAATTTATGAATAGTATGATTATTGATTGAAGATTTTTTTGATTGATGATTTTTTTTTTGTCATTAGTTTCATTTAATTCATATACTTCTCTAAATCCAAATAATAGAATTGGATTTCTTTTTTATTTTAAAATTTTATTTATTATTTCTTTTAGAAATAAAATACCTTTGATGAACCAGTTTTTTGTTTCTTTCAGTAAATATAGAAATAGTTTGATCTATATTAAGCCCAGATCTTTTTACAGTACTACTTTATATACTAGAATAACAAAAATTACTAGAATAACAAAAATAGATAGTATGGTAGTAAATATATTACTTTCTACCATACTTTCGGATCTCATAAAATCCTGCTGATTCTAGTTCGTTTATTTCGGCTAAAACGTAAAATTGAAATTCTTTTCATTTTATTTTGTTAATTCTTGATATTGATAAGAACTAAGAAGTCAAGTTTCATTCAAATTAATCACTTTGACTAACAATTTTTACATATATTATAAGTAAAAAAAATAGTAGGAATTAGAATGAACGGTGCAGTAGCAATAAATGCAAGAATATTTACTTCCATAATCTCATCGTTTTGTTTTTCTTTACTTTACAATAATTTAGAATTTAATCCCAAAAGAGATGAGAAATTTTTCACGTCTAAATTTAATGGGATGAATTCCATCACGATGATATCGAATTAGATCAATATCATAAATAATAATATCTAAATTCTCAAATCAATTTATCTTCAAGAGAAAGTAATTTTTAAAGGTACAAAAATCAACATAAAGCTATTTTATTATAAGGTTACTATTTAAGAGTTTTTAAATTGCAATTGACCTTACTAAATTATGTTTTTTTTTTTTTTCATCTCATTATGGTAGTGTGTCCAAAAGGTAGAAAATGGAACCTTGTGGGGGAAAGTTCCTTCTAAGAATTAAATGGAAAAATCATAATTTAGTGATTTAAATTGTTTAGTGATAATTATGTTTATCCATAAAGTAACTATTTAAAAATCGAGTCGATATCCATGGCTTCAAAATGCACTGCCATCCCTACCACACATATTTTTTGAGAAAATATTTTTCTTGTGATTTAAATATTCATCATGTATAGAACGTGAATTGTTAGATATAACATGAGTTGTGTGCTGCTCAACTACGCTTTTTTTTTTTAACAGTTATTGCATTTTTTTTCTAGAAAAAAAAAAGAATCATGCAAATTGGTAACACTATATATTATAATATGACTTGTGTAAATAAATGTTGTGCGATCATGATTGGAAAACAAAATAGTATTGTTTTGTAAGCTTGTGATATTGGAGATAATTGAAATATTTAATAAATAGTATAGTTTTATAAGTTTGGGATATTGGAGATAATTAAAACATTTAATAGCAAATCAGATGGTAAGCTAAATATTGTATTTTTATTGGATTTTGATTTTAGAAATCGAAGATCAAATCAATTAAGTTAAGTTGGTCTATCAATCCTTAGTACTGAGGTCTTGGACAAAAAATTTAAATTATGAACACGGTATATGGTAAAAGGACTCAATGCATAAAATTAATAATCCGACGACCGAATTAATCATAACAATATAATATAGGGATGGTGTTACATGTAATTAACACTAAATACCGGGTCATTTCTGTCATTTTATGAACAACGGTTTTTGAAAAAGACTAGATTGTTTTATAAATAGCACCGTACAAGATGGAACAACTAGTTTCCCTTGTCCATCCTTCTACAAATCCTTTCCCCTCGTTACCTCTCTTTCCCAGTCTATACCTTTTTTCTTCACGCGCCGCCTCTATTAAGATTGCCGACCACACACCAATCCGCGACCACCGTGTTCTAGATATCAAGATTCTTATGATATCATGATTTCAACAGATATCATGCAGCCATGTTGGAATTCGGAGTCGGAAGCTTGGACAGATCGCATCCTTTGTATCTGCTCATATCTACATGCTGTCAAATACTTCAAGAAAATCACATCACAGGCACGTTTGCCTGCTTCATTGTAATTATTTCAACAGCCATGCATGTGCTGAAAAGAAGAAGACTACAAAGAAGAAGTGTATATGATCTGTTAATTTCCTGACATTATTATTATTTTTTTTTTTATTTACGTGGGGTGTCCGGGCCAGCTTACGCGCACCACGACTATTCTCCACGGCCCACTGGACATCCTGCAAGCCCAGGAGCAGGTAAGGCACCGCGGGGGTGACAGACGTGCACATAGAGGATCGAACTCGGGACGGGGGCGGAACAAGTCACACGATTGACCACAACAGCTAGGCCCTCAAGTGCATTTCCTGACATTATTACTAGATATAAATGATGTTCGGTGTGGTAAAATAAATGCTATAGTTTATTACTAGAATTGTTGATGGCAAAGGAAATCAGATATTCTTACTATTATATTCAATCTAAATTATTCGATTTTCAATAAATAATGATATTTTTTTATGTGATTGTAAAACCTGTGCTGATGGATTGGCTCTTCCGAAAATTAATATGTGATAATACAAAATAAAAAATATATAAATGTATATATAGCTAAGAGTACATGTAGAAAAGGATTATTTGGGCCCAGTCTTGTTGCGTGGGCTAAGCCCGCACGACCAGCAACCATAATAACCGCCTCTATTTTCTCTCTTTTTAGTTTTCTCTTGCTTGCTGTGCACAAAATGCTATAATAGAATTTTTGAGGCGTATAATTTAATTAGTTAGATTATATATTTATTTTTTATAAATTATTAATTTAAATTTTATAAATTTTAAGCTCACTAAAAATTAAATAACTATTAACTTAAAAATTCATAAAATTAGTTGAAATACAGATTAACTAGCCCATATTCATATCAATCTAAAAAAATATCTTATAATATTTGTCATTCAAAAATAAATCACTGCCGAATAAAATATTATTAACACCTTAACGCCATCTATTTTTACTGGAGAATAACACAACCAATCAAGTGGCCTTCCCAGCAACATTAGCTATTTGCTTGATAAGTGAAGCATCTTGGTCAAGTTTTCGGGGCAGAGAAAATAGCAGATTTTTATGATCATGCAGGCAAAAATAAAAATCAGTGGAGGTTTTTTTTTTTTTTTATCCCTCAGACAAATATTTAATCAAGTTCAGACATGCATCATCTAACCTAGAATCAATATCAACGAGAGAATCGTTATTGTCCCCAAGAAAATGCATCAAGATCAATATAGTCATTTGTTTTTTTGAAAGATCAGATTAGTTTGAAGTGATGTGGGAATCCATGGGGAACGCAGTTGATATTTTTTTGTTTAGATGGGAAGTAAATTGTATAATTTTTTTGTTTGTTTTTTTTATAGGGTTATTATTATCTTAAATAAGTTTTATTTTTATTTTTATGTTAAATTTTATAACTATATATTTTTATCATATATTTAAAAAAAAATAAAAATATTATTAAATTCAATGAAGTTGATGACACGGATTGCTGAGAGACTAAATGATCTAATCTATCATTATTTCAATTTTTTAAAAAAAACATTGTCATCTTAAAATGTTTTTAAAAGTTAAGTCATATTTTTACCAGTAATCAAGAATTGACTTGGACCTATAAAATTAATAGATTTGATTCGGGTTAGCTTCCACGTGATTTAATTAGAAGCTCGAGTTATACAAAGAGTTAAATTATAAGGTTTCAAGATTGACCGTCTAGCTAAATTTAATAACATGGTCAAAAAAATATTTATACTTTTAATATTTTTTTATATATTTAAGAATATTAGTCCGATATGTGACGGATCACGTGGCAATAAATTAAAAATAACAAAATTAAGAAAAGAAAAAACTCATAATGATGAATATTTTCCACTTGAGACCAGTAGAAAAACTGAATGATTTCATAAGATCTTGGTAAAAATTTAAGTAATTGCATTTTAATTAATTTTTTATTTTTATTTTGTTTGCTTGTAAAAAAAAGTATTTATTGGAGGTTCTTCAAGGGAATTTTTTTAAGAAAAAAAAAAACAATGCAGAGGCCCAACTTGAGCAAGGTGAGCTTGCGCAAACCATTTGAGTCGGATCTACTTGAATGAATGTGAATGTTAGCGAGAGCTGAGAAAGAAATGGGAAGCCCGTCCCATATTTTTGTTTTTCCTAAACTGGCCTCTTATTTTTGTGTCAATTATTCAATTTTATCCCTATGTTTAAATTATGATCAATTATACCTTATGTCTTTTTCTCCATTTTTAACCTTTTGTTTTAAATTTGGTGAATTAGACTTTTTGTTCATTGATTTTAATTTCACTACTAAGATTTCTTTTGATATGAGGTTTAAGAATATAGATGACTTATTACTGAAATTAAAGCTATTTTCTTGTATTGTTTATTATTTATTATTCAACATAGAATAAAAATAATAATAAATGTGATACACATAATGAAGAAATTTTAAACATTATGCATATATATTTGTGTATTATGTTGATATTAAGATTTGTATATATTAGATTAGATTCAGAAAATATAAATAATCTAAATAAATATCTACTAGATACAAATGCATATATCATGGGTTAAGTTTATATTAGAATCCGTTTGTTTTATGAAAAGTGGTTTCCTGTGTTTGTTTATCATTAAGAAAATTGATTAACAGAAAACACTTTTCAGTCAAAAAAAATTTGCTTAATTTTTAAAAAAGTGTTTATTTTTATTTTTGATGAAAAAAACTTTTTAAAAGTTGTAAAAAAAATTAAAATGTCATGTTATTTGCTAATTATATCAAATTTGGTCATCAAACTTTTCATTGCTATATATTTTGTTTTGAATCTTTTTTTTTTCAATTTCATCCCTTAGAATTTAATTTAAATTGATTTTTATATCAACTTTGGTCCTTATTTTTATGATTTTTATTTGCTTTTCTCTTATTATTTTCTTAATTTAAATTTTTTATCTATCAGATTTGGTTCTTATTATTTTTATTGTTATTTATTTTATTTGAAATAATTTATGAAATTGTAAAAAAAAATTAATTTCGTTATCTTTCAACTTTTTTATCTATTAGATTTGATTTCTATTATTTTGATTGTTATTTATTTTATTTGAGATAATTTATATAAGTAGATTTGTTTTTCAATTTCATTCTTATTCAACTTTTTAATTTGCAAAATTTTTTTCTTATTATTTTAATAAATTTGAAAAAAAAAATCAATAATTTATTTTCAAGCTTATTTTTCATAACATAACCAAACACTAAAAAATATTTTTTAACTTATTTTTCATGATACTATCAAACATTGAAAAAATAATTTACTTTTAAGGAATTTATTTTCTAAAAAAACTATTTTCCAAAAAAAAACTAATTTTCAGCAAATTTAGATTTGATAATATTCATACTTTAAATATTATCTATCCCATAAAATAACTATCTAAAAATCTCACCCATTCGATATCCATGGGTTCAATATAAACTGCCATCCCTACACACATATTTATTAAGAAAATATTTTTCTTGTGATTTAAATGCTTATCATGAATAGAACGTGAATTGTTAGATATAACAATATGAGTTGTGTGCTGCACAACTACCACTTTTTTCCATAACAATTATTGCATTTTTTTTCTAGAAAAAAAAAAGAATCATGCAAATTGGTAACACAATTATAATATGACTTGTGTAAATAAATGTTGTGCAATCATGATTGGAAAACAAAATAGTATAGTTTTGTAAGCTTGTGATATTGGAGATAATTGAAACATTTAATAAATAGTATAGTTATATAAGTTTGGGATATTGGAGATAATTAAAACATTTAATAGCTAATCAGATGGTAAGCTAAATATTGTATTTTTTTATTAACGTAGGTGTCGGGATTAATTTACATATATCTCGATTAAATATTGTATTTTTGATTAAGTGTTTTGAAGTTCATCAAGAAAATATAGAAATAGTGCCTTCATGAGTCTGGAATTTTTTATCTCGAATACTTAAATTATATTCTTTCAAAACTATTAAAATATACTGGTTTACCGAATTAAAATCAAAATTTGACCACACAAACAAATTGTAATCCAACATATAAATCATCCAAAAATGTCCAAAAACAATTTTTTCATTGATTAACATATAGTATTTTTTGCAAATGATAGATTCCAAATTGATCTTTATTTTTTCAAAACACTTCCTAGCTTTTGGTGCTGATCTTAGTTAGCCTATAACATGTTTTTGCAGATGATATGTTCAATGGAAATATTAGTTCTCATTTTGTTGAAGCTGCGAAAGTAGAGGTTGGAGTTCAGAACAATCCTTTTGTAGATTATACAGCACTAAATTATCCTGCTAATGAGGTGAAGCAAGATATTAGCCATGGCTGCCATTTCATTGAATTTAAAGAAAAAGTAGCTATTTCTCGGGTGGTGATGTGGATGCTAAAATTCAAGTCCAGAGGCAATGGCTAAAAGTTCCCGAAGATCTTCTGTTTCTATTGACAATTCAAGTAGAAAAACCTCTTGTAATTCAACTGAGAATGAATGGATCTGATATAACAATTGAAAATGGAGAACAGCTTATTGATAAAGTTGGGGTTGTAATGAGGTTTGTAAGAATAAAACTCTCAAATCTACCATGGAAGACTCTGAGATTAGTGCTTTTGATGAGCAAAATATTGCTACCGAGGTGAGGAGACTGTCTTTCTACATCCCCAAGTTTCCAAAACATGCTGCAAACAACAGAGAAGGTATAACATGCTGAATTTCAAGCTGGGAAGAAGAGAGTTTCGAGTTGAGAAAAGGAGCAGAAGTCATGATGTTGTTCAACCTCAAATCCAAATAAAAAAGGCTGGGGACCAAAAGAATTAGCCTGCTGAAACTAAAAGGCATTCAAAACTTGATCCTTTGAAAAATCTGAAAAATGGTTAAAGGGATTAGAATGAAGAGCTAAGCAAACTAAGATGAAAAATGAGTTGGAGAGGAAGGCCGAGGAATTGAGAAAGGAAAAGAAAGCAGTCATGTTGAAGGAGCAACGGATAATGGAGGGGAAGTCTAAGTTAAAGTTACGTCACATTTATTTATTTTTTCGTTTTAAAAAAATATATCCTGATTTGTTCAACTATATTATTACATTGATTAATATGAAAACAAAATATTTGAATTTTTTTTTATTAACATAGATGTTCAATTAGTTTGCGTGTATCTCGACTAATTCTATGGATTCTGAAGTTAATAACCATGTAAATCTGTAATGACCCTGAAGAGACTCGAACTCGTGATATTAAACCTATTCATATCACAATAACAAGAAGTTTCATCCAATGATAAATTAAAAAATTAATGCTAAGAAAATTGAATGAGGTGGAAAAGACGAATCATTAAAAGAGACAAGAAATATGAAAATACACATTTGATATCAATATTTACATAAAATAATTTATTTATCCTTAATGTAACATCAAGAAAAAATCTAATTAGAATTTCTAATTTCTAATGTGATATTCAAAGACGAGAAAAAATACAAATCATACCAAACATAAAAATGCAAGGGTATTTTACATAAAATTTTATTTTTGTCCTCCCAACCCACACGTCACTGATCTTATTCCATCTCGAAAAGTAAATCCCTCATGGTTTTATGTCTTCATAGATAACTAATCTTAGCGGATTTATGCTTGCCATGCAACACTAACACTTTTAATATTTCATCCTAATTGATATAAAAATTAATAATACAATAAAAATTATTTAAAATAAAAAAACATTGATTTGGGGTTAAAAAAAAAACCTTCAGGGGCTCCTGGAATCGGCCAAAATTTGTTGGAACTGAGACGTGCAGTTCTAGATAGTTACGGATAAAAAATTAAAAAACTGATTAAATTAAAAAAAAAGAGTGAATCATGAAAAAAAACTGATTAAATTAATTAGAATTTTTAAAAAATTAACCGGTTTGGTTCAGTTTTGGTTTTATAAGCCTGGAACTGAAAGAACCGAACTGAAAAAACCGGAAAAAAAACCAAGCCAAACCGGAAAAAATAGAGTCAAACCAAAAAACTGAGCCAAACCGGGAAAAACCGAGTCAAACCGAACCAAATCGAAACCAGTCGGTTTGAAATGGTTTTTGTTCTAAAATAACCGAAACCGGTCGGTTTGAACCGTTTAGGTTTTAAAAAAAACTCGTTTTGGTTATTTTTTTGATAAAAACCAAACCAAAAATAATCATTCCTTTAAGCACATATGTCCATGCGTCATTACTAGACCTAAAAAAAACATGATTTTGGATGGAAATAGGCTGTGATTTCTGGCTTATTTCGAGGTTTGATCTGGCTAGAAAAATCAAAACGAACACCAGAGGAGAGATGGTTGATTGATCAAAGAAAATAAAAGAAAAGGGTGGGTAGAATTGCTGTGGTTTTTTGTTTGGTTTCTCAAGCGAAGTTTAATGGCGGGGTAAATTTATTTTAAGAGTATAGAAATATTCCAAAATTATTTCTAAGATAGATTTATTTTTTATTTTTTATTTTTTATTTTTATCTTTTTAATTAAATATATTTTTATTTTATTTTATTTTTTATCTCTCCTATTCTAGAACATTGACCAAACATAACCAAGGATATTTTTCTATCTCTTTTTCTCTGTGTCTCAAGGATTTTCTGATTTTTTTTTCTGTATGTAAGGGTTTTTCTAATGTTCTCATTGTATATATATCCTAGACCCTAATTTATCGTGTTACATCCCTATCAAAACTAGAACAAAAACTATTAAAACATTTTTATATTCTTTCATTGTTTAAATGAGGATCTAATTTAGAAATTTATGGTAAAAAAATTAACTTATTTATTTTTCATGACTATACGGGATCTCTCTCTATAATTTTCTTATTTTGCTTGAATCCACATTTATTATTTTTCTCATTTGTGTGATATTTCATTATTTGATGCTATATTATCTTGGTCTTCCTTTTTCTTCCCTACTTGTCATTTTATTCTCTAATTTTATTTTTCATTTTTTTATTATAAAAATTAACAACATAAAAAAAGTGTCAACAATTATGTTCAAGTGAAAATAATGATAAACATGTATCAATTGAGACAAGTTTCACCTAAATGTTTTGATTTGATATTGGAAAGTTTTCTTTTTATTTCAAGTTTATTTTTGGTTTTTTGATGAGTTGTTTGAGTTTTTTGAGATTATAAACGAGTTTATTAATGTCTTTTAAATGTTTCGATGTGTTTAGGATAAAAATATATATATATAAAGACTGATTTTCTGACAAAATCACTAAAAATTAGACTAACAAAGTACGTTTTATTTGTGTTATTTTTTTATATATATATAAATTAAAGGGCGAACAAAGCATTTTTCGAGGTAAAAATTGCTTGGGTAATGGGCCATACCTTTTTTAAAGGGCCTACTTGCGCCAATTTTTTTTTTTTTAGACTAAACGCGTGTATGGTCTTTGATTTTTAAGAAATAAAATTATTAAAACACAATCAAATACATATTTATCTTTTAATTT
>Ga0325402_1004273_pt1 | contig 13153 bp, 9 predicted proteins | sample PopdelMetagenome_22_FD_207212 | JGI IMG/M metagenome (GOLD analysis project Ga0325402, IMG submission 207212) | Populus deltoides microbial communities from Bellville, Georgia, United States - Xylem-PdKOR-R3 | ecosystem: Host-associated > Plants > Phyllosphere > Stem > Wood/Secondary xylem... | reverse complement strand
TTAAGGTAGAACAAAAAAGTAATTTAATATGTTTGGTTAAGAATGCTTTTCAAATTGAGGTTATAAAATAATTTCAAAAAATATATATTTATATTGATGGTTTTTAATTTAAATATTGTAGATTTAACTACTGCTATTACATCAAGAAATAAATAATACTTTATTTAAAATATTTTTTATTGTTCTATTAAACTATCTATAACTCCATCACGTATGAAATACATCCAACAAGGACTATAGTTTTCTTGGTTTCTTAAGCGCGCAAAACATCAGGTAAAATATCATCAGGAATAAAATTAAGATTGCGATCAAATTCTGCAAATACTATGTCATTAGACGATCTCCGTCTAATTTATGTAGTGTCATTGAATAATATTAAACACTAATTTTTTAAATAAAACACAATTAAAAATAAAAAAAAATACTTTTTTTTATTTTACTGGGTCGGACCCGGTTCAATGCATTTAACTTTGAATTTTACTGGGTTCGGTCGAAACAGTGGAGGGTGACTCCACTGTTCACATGCACAGTGGAGTCACCCTCCACTGTTCACTTAAGTGAAGAGTGGAGAGTGATGCGCTCTCCACAAAAAGCAGCTCAGCGCTGCTTCCTTTTACCCTGCATTACAAACGCAGGTTTCAATGGGTCCCATGAATAGGAAACTGTATTTTTTTCATTACCAAACATGTTGCGCGTGCGTTTTAAGCAAAATGCAGACACAACCTCTTAAACAAACAGCCCCTTAATATCATTAGGTGGTTAGAACTCTTCGATAATTTACTTTTACATTCATATATTTATTTTGCTATTTTTCATAACCTATTTTAACCCTATTTTCCAATATATTTTCAAACAAAATTGAAAAAAAGAGAGGTTATTTCAATGCAATTAAATCAATTTATGGTCATTTCATTATTTTTAACACTTTATTTTATTTTATTTTGTGCAAAAAAATTAAAAATATAATAAAAAAAAGAAAAAAGTTGGGAGCAAAATGATGTTTATGAGAAAAAGGAGGCAAGATAATGGAAGATTAAATAATACAATACAAGATCAAATAAAAAAGAAAAATTCAAATGCTCAAAATAAAAAAGGACCATCATTTATAAAATAGAGATTAAAAAGATTATAGTTGATTTAAACTACATGGAAATGTGTAATGAAGATATTTGAAGAATCTCCAATAATGAATCTCATTGAAGTCAAGAAGGAAGTAATAGATCTTGCATGGATAAAGAATTGAGGAAAAATGATCTTTGACAATAAAATTTTCAAGACTTAAGATTTTTATTCAATAAGAAAAAAATATAAAAGATCTTCCAATAATTTATATTAATTTATTGATATTATTTTTCATTTTAAAAGGGTTCTTGACAATATAAATTAAGACTAAAGCAACCAAAAAAATCAAAAGAAAAGAAAAAAAGAAATCCTTTTTGCCCTAAAAAAACCAAATCTACAATCCATTTCTCTTTTTTTTTTCTTGCTGGAATTCAACAACACACTACAAACCTATCCTAATAGGCATTTACCACCATACATACCATTGTTACTATCATCCTCACTAATCAACCCACCAATCTCTTCTCTCTATTTGAGTCCCTCTCACCTATGCTAAAAAAGATAACCTCATTTGCTGTCAATCAACACCTAGAATCTTCTTCATTGGCTAACACAACCTTCTCTCTCGCCTACCCACTATTATTTATTTTTCTCATCTAAACTATGACAAATACCATCAACAACCACATGACCTCTCACCAGGGGCGGAATCAAGGGGAGGTAAGCAGGGGCCCGGGCCCTTGCAAAGAAAAAATATGATGATTGATTTTGTAGGTTAGTTTTTTATTGCTTAGTAATAGTGTGAGAAAATGTAATATTTAAATAGGTGGGCCCTTCTAATAGTAAATATATTTGTTGTACATTGACTTTAAAACTATCTACATGGAAAGAAAAAATATATAGTTATAAACAACTTTTTTAACTTAATGGATTTTGTCGTTCTCTTGCTGCAGCTCTAATATAAAAGGTAAAATACAGAAATAAGAATATAAATCGCAAATAGAAAGATTGAAGCAGAGCGCCACCAATTAATTCTTCTTTAATCAAATAAAACAAAGTAATTGAGCATTGCTAACCTCAAACTTACAATTTATTTTGTCTTGTTTTGGGATGTTTGTTAAGAATTTGATGAAATTTTTTCATAATTCTATTATTTTTGTTTTTTTGCTCGGATCTGCTAGTTTTACCAAATTTGTTATGAATTCACAATTGATATGATAATCAATTATTTCTATTATATAAAAGAACGACAAGCACAATTAAAATAATTATGTAAAAATCATTCTTTATTATTTTTTACTTTATTTCAAAGTTTATCAAACATAAATAATGCTTCGCTTTATCTAATATTTCTTATATAATTTGTATGTTTATATTTGATATGTATAAAAACCAACAAAATTAAAGTGATGGATATATTATGAAGATGAAATTAACTTCATTGCTTTGACTCAATTTGGTATTGCTCAAAACCTTTTACCTTTTGCAAAGGTCATTATATGTTTGTATTTTTTTTATAACTTATGTACAATAAATTAAAAAAAATATTATATTTTGTTATATTAATTTTAGCCTCCCTTAACAAATAATCCTAGATCCGCCCTTGCCTCTCACCAAATCCATCCAATATAGCCGTATCAAATTAATAACACAAGATACAAATCAAAAATTTGTTTTCTATATTTTTTCTAGTAGGTTATGTTGGCTTGTGTAATCCCTGAGTCGTCATCTATACATTTGGTTAACTTGCCAGTGTTTGAATTTCAATTGTCACTACTGCCTAGGCCAGTTTCGACCATGTTTCAAGGTAACAACATCTTTTCATTCTCTTTTTATTTAATTTAACATGTTTTGGCATGATTTTCCATAAATATTTGAAGTGTGGGGATTCATATCGTTATATGGCAACCTAGAGGTATAAAGCCAATGTAGATTTATTTTTGAGGTGCGATAAGGTTCGTGATCAATATTCGCATACAGGTTAAAAAGAACGAGAATAAATGACTTATCATAAATATACCATTTTGGTCTCGGTGTGATGAATATATTTTTGTTTATTTACTTGATGTTGTTTTTGACAATGTTATTAAGGTAATGAATGTTTTAAAGGTTGTGTTTTAATCATCTTTTTATCTGTTAAGTGATCCAGGATGGTAAGACCTCATTGTCGAGTCTTATCCCTTTAGTGTTGCTTTTTGAATAATAAAATATATTAATATTTGAATTATTTTTCATGTCTTCTTATAGTTTAATATGGATGTCTTTTTTAAATAATTATTCTATTATTGATTTGTATTACTTTGGTAGTGTCAATTAACCTATAAATTTTAAGACTTCAATTATGTCTTTTTTTTCTTGAATATTGCATTAAGAATAAATAAGTTGATTCTTTATATAAATTTTGATTGATGTTTGTAATTTATTTGTGTTTTTGCTTTAGGATACTCCTCTTTCATACAACAAATTATTTATATTTTTTAGTTGTTTTATTCAAAATTGACCCATGAATTGTAAGGTTATAATTATGTTATTTTCCTTAAATGTCACATCAAAGGGTAAATAGGTCAATTCTATATGTAAATATCCATGATTGATGTGTGAATTTATTTTTATGCTCTAGCTTTTGGATACCTCTCTTGACATGACAAGTGAATTTGGGACAGATCGATGTGATCTCACCAAACCCTTTATAAGTGAGTGGCAACCTTCAGACCTATTTTTAATATAACCAAAAAAGATTGGTCAAAGCCCAATCAACCATCATCATCCTTTTAAGTTTAACAATTGTGTTTCAAAAGTGAGGATTGGGCCCTATTATTAGGTCTACATCTCAAATCATTGTCTTAGGTCTTATTAGTCTTTTATCTTAATAATGAATGCATCTATACTAGTTTAGGTAAACTCTTAACATGCAAAAGCAATAGATATCTTGTATAATTAAGAAAATATATGAAGAAGCTTACCTATAGGAAGGATGTATATGATGATTGTTATCTTTATTATTACATAACCAACCACTTATCTAAAACCTTTAAAAACTAGTTAAGGTTTTCTAATTATCATAAAACTAGGTGACAATTTTTTTTCTTCTTATTTAATTCCTGTCTATCCTATCATCTCGTTAAGATGTCTCCTAGGAAACTATTAATAAGGTTTTTCAGATCATGCATGCACCATCAAATGACTATAAGGTTTGTTAGTTTATACATGCATGCATGTTCATGGTACATGTCATTTTGGATTATCTTTTATTGTTTCTTTTGATCTCTTACTGCATAGCTTTGATGACTCTTCCTAGGCTAGTAATGTTGGTGATGAAAAGTTCATAGGTACTTATGCTATCTATCCTAGTCATAATATTATCTATTAGAAGTATATTAAGCAAAAAATGATTGTTTGATCTTTTATAGATGTTGAATATAAGATTATTTCTAATCCTATTACTGAGCTACAATTTCTCTTCTCTTTATTATCTGAACTTAGTTATCCATTATCTTCTCATCCTATCCTATAGTGCGACAATCTTAGAGCCAATTATGTCATGGCTAATATGGATTTTCATTCAATGTTGAAATTGATTTTGATTTTGTTCATGAAATGGTTTCAAAAGATAAATTATAGGTTCAACTTATTGTCATTGATGGTCATATAGTGGATGTTCTTACCAAACCATTGAGCCTTATCTATTTTTTCATTTTCTATTCGAAGTTTATTGTGTGCTCTTGCTCACAATTAACTTGTAAGGGTATATGCGAGCCCAACTCTAACAATGAGGCTCAAGAGACTTCCTAATCTTAAAATGAGATATATTTTCATATTTTGTATGTTTTCTATTCTAGTTTGAGACATACTTCTTATGCTTATATTTTTCCTATTTGTACTAGGGTTAGCAAGTGTACACGGGCGCGCGCGCGCGCGCGCACGCGTTCTTCACCTTCTTTCCTTTCTCTTCTTCTTTCTATTCACTTGATCTCATAGTTACTAATCCATCAATTTTATTTTTATTGATAACACTAAATTGATTTATGTAATTTCAGGGAAACTATAGAACAAAAACTTGATTCTCATTATTTTTTAATTACTTGTCATGTTTTTTATTTAAAGGCATTTTTGGTACTTAAGATTTAGAATTTTGCCAATAATATACAAGAAAACTAAATAAAATTAAATTAATCATTATAAATTGAATGAGAATAACAATCAATGAAGTGAAGCATGATCTGTTTCTAATATTACCTGCAAAAACCATAATTAATTCGTTGTTTGATATGATGCTACTAGCTTGAATGTTTCTCTTATTAATTCCATTTTTCAACCTTTAAAGCATGTCAAATTATTCAAATTCCTTTGAGCTTAAGACTATTTTCAAACATATTAATTTATCTTAAGGGGTCCCTTTAGTATGCTAAAAACCTATTGTACTTTCAAGATCGATATAAAATGGCTAAGAATGTGATCCAAATTCCAACAACCACCTTATCTAGCTACAAGAACTCTTAAGGATGAACCAAGTAGTTCTAGGTTTTTCGATCAAAAGACTATATCCTGCCAACATCCTGATGAAGGTTAGATAAAGATGAACTCAAATGCTTTATTTTTCAAAACCATGAAAGACAAGTAATGGCTAGCACTCATAATTTTATTGAGGTCAAGGATTGGTGATTTTTTAGGGAAGCTAGAGCCTTAATTTGTTTACTTTAACTAGCCATCAATTTTAGTTTTTATAACATGTTGTTTAGTGTTGGAAGAAGGATGAGTGTGGTATAAGATTAAAAACAGTAATGCAAAGTCAAAAACTCAAGAACAAAAAGAAGATTGAGAGAAAGGTATGTTTTTATTAAGTGTTTCTCTCTAAACTCTTTTAATTATTCTCAATCTTTTATACTACTTAATAATGTTGAATTATAAACCTTTTTTTATAGGCATAAAGTCCTAAATAATCAAGAAATTAAACTAATATAAGAAAATCCTAATCTGAACAGGAATTGTATTTTTCCTATTAAACTTGTCGACCAATTTATTTAATCTAACCAATCGATCGGTTCCCAACTAGTTTAATCCAATTAGTAAATCGGTTCCTCTGTTCTTTTTTTAAACTTGTTTCTTCATAACTTCCAGCATATCTCTCATTTTGATAAAAATATCATTTTTGAGTGGCTTTGTGAAGATATTCGTGACTTGATCTTGTGTCTTCACATACTTAACTTCAACTTCCTTATTTGTAATACAATCTCTTAGGTAATGAAATCTTATGTTAATGTGCTTACTTATATCATGAAAAAGTGGATTTTTAGCTAAGACAATGGTTGATGAGTTTTCCACATAAATCTCCATAGGCTTCTCTTATGGCATTCACAATTCTTTCAATAATATTTGCTATATGGAATGACAAACACATGATGTAGTAGCTATATATTCAGCTTCACATATTGACAAAGTGATTATAGATTGCTTCTTTGAACTCCATGTGAATGTTGTCTCCCATGTAGAAAACAAAACTTGTAGTGTTCTTTCTATCATCCATATCTCCAGCCCAATCATTATCACTATAACCCACAAGTTCAAAGCTATTAAAATAACCATAAAACAAGTCAAAATCAATAGTACCTTTGATATATGAAATAATTCGCTTCAAATCTTTAAAGTGCGTCATGGTTGATGACTCCATAAATTTACTCACAAGTCCTACTCTAAAAAAAATATCCACACGAGTGCATGTCAAATATCTCAAACTCCCAACTAAGATTTGAATGTTATAGATTTTATCTTGTCTCTTTCATCATTCTTCGACATCTTTACTCCACACTCAACCGTAGTATTTACTCTTGCACGATTCTCTATCTTAAACTTCTTGAGAACTTCCCTTAATTCACAAAGATTCCATTTTCTCCTTGTTTCACCTCAATCTCTAAGTAGCAGGACATAAGATCAATATTCATCATCTCATACTCCTTAATCATTGCTTTCTTGAAGTCTCCAAACATCTTTGAATTATTTCTTATAAAGATCAAATCATCCACATACAAACATACAATAAAAGTATCACTATTCTCTTTCATCTTTACATAGATAGCATATTCATGGGGGAATTTAACAAATTCATTCTTTAAGAAATATCCATCAATGCGACTATATCAAGCCCTTTTGACATGCTTTGATCTATACAAGACTTTATTCAACTTTAATACCTTATTTTTATGTCCCTTCACTTCATATCCCACAGGTTGCTCAATGTAGACCTCTTCTTAAAGAAAATCATTAAGGCTAATTTGACATCTATTTGATAGATTTCCCATCTATGTTAGGCAACAGTGGCAATAGTTAATCAAATGGTCTCCAATCAAGCAACCGAAGCAAATATTTCACCATAATCAATCCTATGCTTTTGACTACAGCCTTTTGTCACTAACTCTACTTTGTACCTCTCCACATCTCCTTTAGTATTCTTTTTTTCTTTGTAAATCTACTTGAAATCTATTTGCTTTTTTCTATTTAGTCTAGGAACCAATTTCCATATGTCATTCTTCTCAATTGATGCAATCTTCTTATCCATAACAATTCTCCATTTTGCATCTTTTATTGCTTCTTTAATCATTATAAGATCACATCTAGCAAGATGATAATATAGTGTTACATCATCAATATGATTAGTTACCTCATATAAGTTATCAAGTCTCCTCATCTTTGTTGGTGGACTTAGTGGAATGCCACTACTTGAGCTTCCACTTGAAGAAGATGAAGAAAAAGAAAGATGATAAGGAAGAGAAGTTGAGCTCATTAGGGTTTATAGAGGTGTAACTATAGGTTCTTGATGATCTTCATATCTTTCCTCCTCTTCATCAAAAATCAATAAGAAGTTATATTTCTCATTATTATCTACCTTTTAATCATTTGTTCCTTCTTCATTGAACTCAACATCCCTACTAATCACCATATTTCCTTCATTAGGGTTAAAAAGCTTGTATCCTTTGGATTTTTATTCATAGCCCACAAAGATCATATTTTAGCTCTAATCATCTAGCTTGGTTTTTACTTGATCATCTACATGCACATAGTCAATGCTCCCAAAAACTTTCAAGTGAGAAACACTTGGCTTTCTTCCACTTCATGCTTTTTATGGAATCATGTCATTCAAGCCTTTAATAGGACACCTACTTGACAAGTAGATATTATAATTTATAGTTTTGACCTAAAACTCTCTAGGCATCTTCTTGGTTTTGAGCATGTTTCTTGCCATATTGAGGATGCTTTTATTCTTTCTCTCCACCATGTCATTTTGTTGTGGGTATCTAGACACCGTTAGGAGTCTTTTTATACCATGATCTTCACAAAACTCATTAAAATCATTAGAACAAAATTCACTCCTTATCCATCCTAAGTGATTTTTTAAAATAAGAATTTTCCTTTTCAACTAATGTCTTAAACTTCTTAAAACAACTAAATACATTAGACTTTTCTTTAAAGAAGTACACCCAAGTTTTTCTACTATAATCATCAATAAAAAATAGAAAATAAAGATTTTTACCAAACAAACATGGTTTAATAGAACCACAAACATTGACATGTATTTCTTTTAGGGGTTGACTTACTATTGATGTAGACTCTTTTGGAAAACTCTTGCAAAATTGCTTTCCCATCAAGCATTCTTCATACAACTGATTTAGATATATAACGGATCGTAGACCCTTCAATATCTCCTTTTATGCCATCATCTTCAAACTATCAAAGTTTACATAGCCAAATCTCATATGTCAAAGTCAAATCTCATCCTTCACACATGTATTTAGGCATTTAAGCACATCCATCTCTATATTTAGCAAGAACATTCTATTATTTTTCATGGCTACCTTTGTAGTCATATCTCATTTAGTGTCAAGTAACATTAAAGTACGATCTTTCATCTTAATCACATACCCCTTCTTCAATAATTATCCTAAGCTTAATATGTTATTTTTCATTGTTGGTATATAATAGATATCACCAATAAATTAATGACTTATTTTTTTTTATCTAATTAAAATCATACCTTTTTCTTTTGATGGCAACCTTTGAATGATCTGCAAATGTGTCATTACCTCTAATTTCTTTATCAAGCTCTATGAACTTGTTTTTGTCTCCACACATATGGTTGTTGGCTCTATTGTCTAAATACCATATATTCTCTTTGTTTTGCATTCTCTCATCATGTACTAGTAATAAGGTGGCATCATTCTCCTCTTCTATCACTAGATTTGCATTCTCCTCAACCTTCTTAGTTAAACTCTAGCAATCCCTAACATAATGACCTACCTTTTAATAATTATAGCATCTAACTTTTGACTTGTCAAACCTAGATTTTGGATTACCACTGTCAATGTAATTGGTAGATCAATTGACCTGATAAGGCTGCCACGATCTCGTTTTCCAAATCTGTCTCTTCCTCCTCTTTTTTTGTTTTATCTACGTCCTCTACCCCTTGTGAATATCCAGAACCATCTTGTTCTAAAAAAAAGTGCTTGTGCACCTACATCATCTTGAATATCATTGACTCTTTTCTCATGGGCTTGTAATTTTCCCATGAAACCTTGGATTGAAAGAACACCTATATTTTATGACTCCTCTATAGCGACCACCACATAATGAAACTTCTTTTGCAGTGAGCACATGAGCTTCTCTATCATACGTTTCTCTTTTATCTTCTCCGCATATCCTTTTATTTTGATTGCATATGTTAAATACTCTTGCAAAATATTCTAAAATATTCTCCGATTCAAGCATATGTAACTTTTCAAAGTCACCACATAGCTTTTATAGATGGTATTTCTCATATTGTCAGCTTCTTGGTTTGATTCTTGCAAAACTTTCTATGCTTATTTGACGGTGGTTGCATTAGCCACTATCTCAAAAGTGGCATCATCCAAACATTGATGGATGATTGTTAGTGCTTGTTGATCCTTTCTTTGTGCTTTTTGCACGGCCCTCTTTGAGCTGAACTCAATGTTGCTCCATTTACAGGCTCCTCGAAACCTTTTTAATCATCTTTCATACATCTTAAGAACCTAGCCAAGATTTTACTTGAATACACCATGTTTCATAGTTATCCTTTGTCAACCTAGGACATTAAAGTGAGAAGTTTGGATTGACCATGTTAAATAATCAAATTTAAACTATGATACCACTTGTTCAAAATCTCATCATTAATTTTAAATTTGATGATTTAGACTAGATGGAAAAAATAAGATAACGTGTTAAATTGTTACTATTTTTATCATACTCTAATTCGATAATGAGTTAACTCTTATAAATGTTAGGGTATATAAAGGAAGAGGAACAGTGTGTTTTAGTATGCAAGGAGAAAACTTGACTCCTTATTACCTAGCTAGTAGATCATTGATATTATGTCTTATCAGCTCATGATGGAAACCTTTTAATTCTTCTATAACCATTTCTTTAATATCTTTTTTTTAATCTCATTTGAATAGTTTGTTCCTTGTAATACTTGTTATAATGTCAAATTATTCAATAAGAAGATATATCATGCAATTCTGAATTAAGGACAAAATAATCAAGATTGCTAATTAAATGTAATTTTACAGGTATTCAAAACAATATAATTAAATTTAATTATATGGTATAGAATTTTATTTTAAATATAAAAATTATAATACGTTATTAATTGAATTTAATTTCAGATGTAATTTAGTTTTAAATATGTTGTAAACTAGGGGTGGAGAAAAATTGTTTGCATTTGTTTCGACGACATTCATCATTTCCCGTTTGTTTTTACAGTTGAAAAGTTTTTTATGTAAAAAATTTAATTTTTTTCTTCAAATTAATTTTTTGGTGTTTGTAGTTTGTTTTGATGTGCTGAAGTCAAAAATAAATTTTAAAAAATAAAAAAAATCTATAATTTTGATGCATTTCTAAGAAAAAAGCACTTCGAAAAGCAATTGCTATCACAATACTAAACGGGCTCTTAATCTGCTTTTTTCAGCAATACAATTTTTTTTAACGTCCAAAAATTATTTAACATGGTAGCTCATCATTTACCAAACCTTTCTAGAACTTTAAGAGAGAAGAGTATGTTAATGGAGGATGTCCCTCCTAGCATTCTTCCTTTAGTGCATACCTCAATAATATAGCTAGCAATATTTTCATAAAAAAATGTAATGAAATCAGAATAACACCATTTTATAATTTTATGAAGTGAAATTTATTGTTGTATCCCTTCAAGTGGCATTTGCAGCCCCTCCCAGCATTCAACAATGTCATTCTACTATGTCGTTGAAAGCACCTATATGTCCTCTTCCTGTTGGTGGGAGGCGTGTCATTGTTGGTGGTTCAATTTGGTGTTAATGGCCTTTCTTTCTTTTTCCTTCTTCTCTCTCTCCTTCCTAAAAAGTTACAGGTTGGTCCTCTTAATTGTTGGCATTTCAACTTGATTCCTTAATCTTTTAAATTCTACTTGTTGGTCTTGGTTTTTTTGAATAAGTTTTATTTGTTTTCATTTTCATTCTTCAATCTTAATCTACTAAATATTATATTCTCCAATATAGTCCTTATTCTTTGGATTTCTATTTTTTTCCTTGGTCTTTTTGTAAAAGTTTTAGTGGTTTCAATTTCATCTTTGAATTCAAAATGATGGTATTATATTTTTTCTTGACCCTTTTGTAAAAGTTATTATTCTTTTCAATTTCACTCTTTAATTACAATATTGTTTTTATTTTTATGTTAATTTTGATCTTCATTCTTTTTAATATTTTTTGTCCCTTTACTAAATTGATCTTTTTTCAATTTCATCCTTTAATTAAATATAAATTTTATTTATATTTTTATTTTTATACTCATTCTTTGAGTTGCTATTTTTTAAAATCTTTTTGTATAATTATATATTTTTTCAATTTCATCATTCAACATTTAATTGATTGAGAATTGAACTTCATGGTTTTTCCATATCAGATACTTCAGATCTAATGACTCGGGTCACAAATTTAAAAAGTTAACACAAGTTTTTTTGTAAAAAAAAAAGTGTTTTATAATCCTTTTTATTTTTTTCTGGTAATTTGAAACTCATGATTGAAGTCATGGGGTGACAGAATATCCCGAATTGGCTTGACCTTTATTATCAGGGTTACAGGTTTATTATAACCGATTTTTTCCTATCTTTTTACCTCATTTTAGCACCTTAACATTATTTTTTACAAACAAAAAATAGCCTAGCCCTGTAGCTAAGCGTGGGCACCAAGACTAGCTTACAATTATTACAGTAAACTTGCTAATATTACTCATGAATTTTGAATGGTTAATCAAATAAAAAAACATATTATTAAGAATATTTTTTTCATCTGAACACAAATATTATATTTTTATTTTTTAACATTAATTTTTTTTCATAAATGTATTGATTTAAATATGGATGATTCATAAATTTTTTTAAAAAAGACTAATTTCAAAATATATTTACATTAAAACAAAAGAAAAAAAACGACCTTATGAATTAAAGAATGTACAAGATCGCACAACAAGACTTTAATTTTAATAAAAAAAAATTGAATTTTAAAATTTCTGATAATAATATTACCACAAAAATAAATTTTTAATTTTCCTAAATTCTTCCAAAAAAAATTTAGAAACCTTGCTAAAAATCATTAAATTGATTTTTTTAATGTGTTTGGATTATTTTATTGTGGTAATAAATAAAAAAAAATCTTAAAAAAATATTATTTTAAATTAAAAAGATACTTTTATAAAACAATATACATTACTATATCAAACAAATATTTACGCCGTATTTGAGATTATTATATGAGTTATTTTTCACTTGAAAATATATTAAAATAATATTTTTTAAAAAAAATTTATTTTTAACTTTATTACATTAAAACAATAAAAAAAATTTTAAAAACTAATACAAGAAAAAAAATTTAAAAATGCATGTCACTGTTAAATTTACTACAAAAACACAGATGAAGCACAAAAACAAATTAACTTGAAATGCTACTTAAGACCCATGTTACTGTTGGATTGGACCCTTGTCTGTCATTACAAGGAGAGGGAGAGAGAAGGGTTATTCTTGTCATTTCACGGATTTTCACTCACATTTGTACGTTGT
>Ga0325402_1004272_pt1 | contig 13153 bp, 6 predicted proteins | sample PopdelMetagenome_22_FD_207212 | JGI IMG/M metagenome (GOLD analysis project Ga0325402, IMG submission 207212) | Populus deltoides microbial communities from Bellville, Georgia, United States - Xylem-PdKOR-R3 | ecosystem: Host-associated > Plants > Phyllosphere > Stem > Wood/Secondary xylem... | reverse complement strand
GACCCCCCATTTTTTTATTATTAATATATAAATATATATATATATATATATATATATATATATATATATATATATATATATATATATATATATATCTTTTAAGCATTTAGTTTTAACAAGGGTGGGGCCTGTAATCCCACCATTAGTGAATGAATTCCATTTCCCTCGATAGTATTTGATTGTGTGGTGTGACAAAAGATGAGACTGATTTTTGTGGTATGGTGACTAGGTGGGGTTGCTTTCCCTCCTGACTGGACTCCACCATTGCAATTCAGCTGGAGGAGTGCTTTCACATCTGCAACTTGATTGGACAAAAACTTTCAAAATCCAAATGCTCAATCCATTTTCTTTGCGGGTCTCTATAAATTTGGCGTGAAAAGTAGTAAAAAGCTGAAACTCTCGAACGCAGACAGTCCTTTCGTGCCTAAAATCTATCCATATATTCCCGACTAAACGGATCATGCTCACCGTTCAATATCCATGCTAACATGGCCATCACAGCAGTATAATTGGACCAGATGCCACCAGTAAAAGTGGAGTCACGATCACGAGTCAAAATTCTTGATGGTTCTCAACTTTCATGATCACCTTATTTCTCCATCCACAAGAGACAAAATGTTCCTTCACATGACAGGAACAACGAATGTGATTTGGGCTGCAGGCAGCTACCCCGTAGATGCAAAGCAGCACTTCATCGTGTTTTTGAAATTTCCTCGTGCTACGAAAATTCTCATTTTACGTACCAGATACCACAAGACGAATATCGCAAGCGTCAGCTTCTTCATGCACTGCAAGTTGCAACGCCCTTTCTTGATCTTGAATTAGCCATGTACATCCCGAATGAGAAATAGAATTGTTGGCATGTCCATGTCACCCACCAGCCGAAGTTCTCTAGGCATGGCGTGGGTATAACGCAACCAGACCATACTGTTCACTGTTGCTAAAGTGACGTCGGTTCCGACGGTAATATTAAACTTCAACAAATCATTGAATTCTGCAGGAAAATGTACCCACCAGCTACCTCTAAACCAACAGTCCAACATGATTTCGGGCAGAAGTACAGTGTATTAGTCCCATGTCCATACATTGAACGATTGTTTTCCGAGATCCAACGTTATTTCTTTCAAGTCGCTTAGAAAACTCGAGGTTCTCTTCACCCGCAGGAGACATGGCTCTTTTTGCCTTGCATCTTATTTAGGCTACATTTATCAGAAGATTTGGCTGATTCCACAACTTCACATTGAAGGCAATTTTTCCAATAACCTACACTCTCATCCTTCCAATGATCAGATTTGAAGATGCTAATATTAAAATTTCAAATTTATGTTGTCTCATGCTACCCAGCATTTCTCTGTGTGATCTGTGGCAATAGATGAATCTTCGCAGATAGATTAACCAAAATCCAACCTGAATTCATCATGAGGAATGCGTTTTGCCTTTCAAAATAAAGATTTTCACTTCATAAGAGCCCATTTAACAAAGAGTCATTTACTTCATAGTAGCCCAAATGCTTTGAGGTTGGAACGGTGGCAGGGCTTAGCCCGCGTACAAGAAACAGGCTCGGCTGCTCAAGCCTAGCAAACTACAGAATGCAAAAGGGGCCGAGTGAATAAAAAAGAGCCGAAGCAGAAATGAAATTAGAAGGCCCAAGCCCATCAATTTCAAACAGCTCCTTGGACCTTAACTGATAAGGCCGTCAATAAATAAAAAACAGAGGATATTATCGTCATCTTACAATCAAGGAAGAGTACGGAAAACCTACCACGCTCTGCCTTTCCCGATATTAATTTTTAAGCGAAGCATGATTTCCCTCCAACTCCCGCACGCTCACTTTTTTATTTATTTATTTATTTTATTCTCCTTATACGGTACAGTTTGATGATTACAGTTCCGGTATCCCTCGATTCCCTCCACTTATTTTAAATTTTTAACCCCCGATTTTTCTCATCTCCAATAAATAAATAAAAAGTCAGTTACTCAATTCTCAGTTTCTCACTTCTTGTTCGTTTCTCCAGAAAATCTAGGGTTTCGACTTGTGCTCGCTTCGTCTCAGGTACTCCCTCGACATTTCTTTTCCTTCCTCGAAAGAAATTAAGGAGAACAAACTTTATTTGTTTTGGATTCTTAGATCCGTGCGGTATCTCTATTTTTAATCAGTTAAGTCTTAAATTAAGGTTTAGTGGATTTTCAATGTGGTTGTTTTGACTAGGAACTGTATTTGTTGACAAACTAGGAGTTCATTAGTTAAGTCTTAACAAGCCATTGCTTTTATTAATCCGTATTATTTCTCTTGGTACTATACTTATTAACTCCATAGAGGAAGAACATCAATCAATGCTAGAGAAGAATGCCCCTCAAAGGGATTTGTGTACTGGTTTTTATTTATTTATTTGTTTGATTTGTTGGGATTTCGAATAATTATTGCGGCGCTCACTAATTTGGAATTTGAAATTTAGCCTTAGAGTGGTAACTTACAATGTGAAGATTTTATCCACTTGATGCTTTAAATGTTATGCGTTTTGAGATAGCGGAAAAAAAATGAGAAATGATGCAGAAAGCATATTTGCATTGGAATTTCTTCTGCTTGTTCTGTGAAATGTTATGTGTTTTGCTTGTTTTTGTATTGTGGTATGGATTTATATATCATAGTTCTGGGGCATTTCCAGGATACTTCAACATGGATTCTGTGACACAAACTTTCCAACATCGCATGTCTGTCAAATTGTGGCCTCCTAGTCAGAGTACCAGGCTAATGCTTGTAGAGCGGATGAGCAAGAACTTCATTACTCCATCCTTTATCTCCAGAAAGTATGGGTTATTGAACAAAGAGGAGGCTGAGGAGGGTGCCAAGAAAATCGAAGAGATGGCTTTTGCAGCTGCAAACCAGCACCATGAGAAAGAGCCGGATGGTGATGGAAGTTCTGCAGTGCAGATCTATGCTAAAGAATCTAGTAGGCTTATGTTGGAGGTTCTTAAAAGGGGGCCCAAAACACAGGAGGATGAAGAGGTGAAGACAGTTGATGAAGCTTCTGCTGCTGTTGCCAATCTGTTTGATATATCTGGTGGCCGGCGGGAATTTATTAGTGGGGAGGAGGCTGAGGAACTCTTAAAACCCCTCAAGGTGCCAGGAAACTTGTATACTAGGATATGTTTCAGTAATAGAAGCTTTGGCTTGGATGCAGCCCATGTCGCAGAATCCATCTTGTTGTCCATAAAGGGTCAATTGACAGAAGTGGACCTGTCAGACTGTGTTGCTGGAAGACCGGAATCAGAAGCTCTTGAAGTCATGGGTATATTTTCTTCCGCCCTAGAAGGTTGTAAATTGAGGTATCTGAACCTTTCAAACAATGCATTAGGCGAAAAGGGTGTCAGGGCCTTTGGGATGCTTCTCAAAACCCAGAATATTTTGGAGGAGCTTTATTTAATAAATGATGGTATTTCAGAAGAAGCTGCACGTGCAGTTTGTGAACTAATTCCTTCAACTGAGAAGCTTAAGGTCCTTCATTTTCACAATAATATGACTGGAGATGAAGGTGCAGCTGCTATTGCTGAGATGCTGAAACAATCCAATTTGTTAGAGGATTTTCGATGTTCTTCAACAAGGGTGGGCTTGGAAGGGGGTGTTGCCTTAGCAGAAGCTCTTGGATCATGTAGCCATTTGAGGAAGCTTGATCTGCGTGATAATATGTTTGGTGTTGAAGCTGGTATAGCTCTGAGCAAGTCTTTATTTGCATTTGCAGATCTTACTGAAGTTTACCTCAGTTATCTGAATTTGGAGGATGAGGGGGCAGAAGCACTTGCTAATGCGTTAAAAGAATCTGCACCTTCACTGGAAGTTCTGGATATGGCTGGGAATGACATTACAGCCAAGGGTGCTTCTTCTTTGGCTGCCTGTATTGTGGCAAAACAATTTCTCACCAAATTAAATCTTGCTGAAAATGAACTGAAGGATGAAGGTGCTATTTTGATTGCCAAGGCAATTGAAGTCGGTCACGACCAGCTAAATGAAGTTGATTTGAGCACTAATGCAATTAGACGTGCTGGGGCAAGGCTCTTGGCACAGGCTGTTGTGCATAAGCCTGGATTTAAATCGTTAAATATCAATGGTAATTACATATCTGATGAAGGGATTGATGAGGTGAAGGATATATTTAAGAGTTTGCCTGATGTGCTTGGAAAATTGGACGAGAATGATCCAGAAGGAGAAGATCTTGATGAGGATGCAAGAGAAGAGGACGAGGATGCTGAAGATGAAGATGAATTAGAATCAAAACTCAAGGGGCTAGAAATCAAGCATGAAGAGTAGGAGTTTTCGTTGCAGGTAGCTTGCTGCCTCAGAGTTTTTCGATTTGAAACTTATCCATGGACTCTAGATATTTTTAGATTACCAGTCTTTTCTGCGGAACTCGTAAGGCAGTCCAGCTGCATTAGCTTAGGGTAATAGATTTATCCTATGTAGGCCAGGGCAGGAAAAGTGCTTCTTTTCAGTAACATATCAAACTAGCAAATTTACTAGTTGTAGTTTTAACTAGTTATGTGCCCCGATGCTTATCAGTGTGTTTTTTTTTTTAGATATTTTTTTGTTAAAAATAAATATGTAATCTTTTTAATTTTTTTTAAAATTCTAATTATAAATCAAAAGTCTATAAAAACTATTTGTATTAATAAATATAAAAAATAAAATATTAATGTATTTATTCAACTCATCTAGCTAAAAATTGAATAATTTTTTTTCAATGCAAAAGAATTAATATGTTGGTGTTATTAATGTGTTTTTTTTACATCAAGTAATAAATATAACCATGAATTACAAAGTCTACACTTACATATAATTAAATATAATAAAGATTATATGTATTAATAAAAACATATAAGATTTCAAACTAATTTTTAACGTATCTGAAAAATAAAATAATATTTCAATTGTTACAGAAAAACATCATTTCCTTAGTCTGTGTAGAATAAATTTTCAAAAACAAAAAGGGTAAAGAATAAAAAATTAAAATATAAATTATAAAAGAATAAAAAAATGAGCAAAAAGAATGGTATAAGTAGGCCAAGTGTAAAGAATAAAAAAATAATATTTTTTCCCAAAAACAATGTATAAAGAAAAAAAGAAAAAATTAAAAAAACATTAAAATCATGCAATTGGCATGTATGTTATAATTTTTATTTAAAAACATATTACGTATGTAGGCTGTTCCAATGTGTTTTTTACAAGAAAAAAATTAAAAGCATCATTTAAAAAGCTTATGCAACTATCTAACTAAATATATCGATAATCATTTATGCAAATAAATAAAAATCACTAGTAATAACCAAGAAAGAAACTTTAAAGATGAGATATTTATCCAATTATGTTTACTAAATTTATTTATTTAAATAAATAAAAGATAAATTCACCATAAAAAATCAATAACTTAAATGATAATACAAAGAAAATGATTGATAAACTCACACCATAAAAAATATTACGAAAGGCTGAACACTTCAGAAAAATATAAGAAATTGACACTTGTTGATATGATATAAATATAAAAAGAAGCCTCAAGTGAACCAGACAGCCAACTCCGGTGAACAAATCAAACACATGACTAGGACATGAAATTGAGATGACTCTATAAATAGAAAAGCGAAAAAATACTGGCAAAAATATTTGAAAAAAATGCTTTAAAAAAAGACCAAAGTCAACCTGGGCTAATCTTTTAGATCCATGACCCAGGTCATGAGACCAGAGTGACTCTATTAAAGCCAAATCTGAAAAAAACAAAGAATCAAGATTCTTAACCAAATAAATATTAAAGAATGAAATTGAAAAAAAAAATCAATAAAAAAACAATGCAAAACAAAACAAATAGCAATTAAAAGAATTACAACTAAATTCAACATAAAAACCAACTAAATTAAATGTTAAGGGAAAATTTAAATGAAATTAAATGTTTAGGGATGAAATTAAAAAAAAAATCAATCAAGAAAATAATTTTAAAAAAATAAGAATTAAAAGAAATGGCATCAAACTTGACATAAAAATTCAATGAAAAGAAATGTTCAAGGATGGAATTGAAGAAAAACAAAAAAATAATTGAAAACAAAAAAAATAGCAATTAAAATAATAAGGACTAAATTTGATAAAAATCTAACAAAATCAAATAACTAGAGATTAAATCAAAAAATAAAATTCAATTAGAAACAATCATTGTAAATAAAACAATTACAATTAATAGAAGAATGACTAAATCAGAAGAAAAAAGAAATTGAAGGGTTGATATAATTTTTTGCATGGCTAGGACGCAATTTGAGGAAGAAAGAAAATGAAAAGAAAGAAAAACAATAAAAGCCAAATGACATCAAATCAAACCTTAATACTATACGTGCGTCATTCAGAGAGGAAGAGAATGTTGAGACACATCAAATGATGTGGTGGAAACTTGATTTTAATTATTGTCTTTAGCCGCACGCGCTGTTTGAAGGCAAATGAGCGATTGACGTGTGCCAGATACATGCCAACAACCTTTTTTTATGTGCACAAAACTGAAAATGCCCCTAACTAAACATTAATAACAAAAAAACTTTAATAAAATTACAACTAAGCCTTTGAAGCCAAGACTAAAAAATTTGAATGGCAAGGGTAATGAAATAATTAACTGTTTATAAAATTATAAAAAAACAAAAATACTACAAGGACTAAATAACAATAAAAAAAACCATTAGAAAATGACAACCAAACCCCTAAAGCCAATGCTAACAAATTTTCATAGTAAGGTACTTGCATAATTCAACTATTCATAACAAAATTGGAATTGATATACAACCCCTGGACCAAAAGTTTTGATTGTTTACCCTTTAAAGACAATACAATAATTACATTGTTATTAAAAAAAAAAATGAAAAGAAGGTGCTGCCCCAAACAAATTAAGAATGACAAATTGGTTGTGTGTAAACACCATCCTACCCCTCAAGAAAAGTTTTAAAAATTAAAGGATAAATGGTAATTTCACTGTAGCTTTAAACACATTTCATTGTCGATAGACTATGATAAAAAACCCTCGCAGTTTTGTATTTTACTTAATGTACTTGGAAATTGGATTAGTTTAAAGAATTTGCTAAACAATGTTGTATTGATGCCAATAATACTTTATCTTTCATTTTCTAGTTGCTATTGTGTACTAGGCGTTTTTTTTCTTCTGATTCAATTAATGTTAGTGCACATGCCCTGTAGTTAATCGGGTTGGTTACACGTAATACTGCTTTTATTCATGTAAAACATATTTATCATTAATAAATATGTTTTTTTTATCTTTAATATTAATGAACCTAATATTTAATTAATGGATTTAGAGTAAAGATAAAGTTCAAGGACCAAAAATACTTTGAATTTTTTTTATATAAAATTGTTATAATTATGAGATTGATATTGCATCAAAGCATTGTTTGTAAATGTTCCCGATCAGTATTTTATTAAGATTGGATATTAACCAGAGCTGTTGAGACCAATGCATATTATACTTCTTTCCTTATGAAAGGAAGAAGCTGCTCTCATAGATTGATATATGAATGATACCTGGAACTAATATGAAAGTACATGTCAGATGATATATACACTGAACTAACCCATAAGAGAATTCTATATGGAGAGATCACCTGTGTTTATGGAAAGGCTCACACGACGATTGTGTAAGTGATCTTTAGAATTAAGATCACTACGTTATCTTATATATGGAGCGTTATGTTTTGATCTTGCTATATATTTTTCTAATCAAGGATAACAAACAGACATATATTGGATATAATATAAATTATATGAAGATATTTAAGTAATTAAAAGATGATTCATCAATCTAAATAAATTAAAAAAATACCTCATTTATTTTTTAAATAGTATTGATTGTGCATCTTTGACTAATATGGAACGAGTTTTGAAAAGAGTTTCAAAATTTTATTTAAAGAATCAATGACTATAATGCTTAGAATTAATATGATTTGACAAATCAGACATATTCCATGCTATAATGTATAAATCAAAAAAAAAATTTTATGAAGGGATACTAATTACATCAAGAAACTAGTCATTGAAAGGTTAAGTTAAACCGTTTATCACTTTCCTAGTATTTGAAAGATCATAACAGGTTGTTAGACATTGTACTTGATCTTCAAATATAATCAATCAATTATTGAATTGATAATAAATTAAATTATTGAATTTATTTATTCTTATTTTATTTAGGATTATGATTTATATTTGAATCAACTTATTAGTGTATGTAATGGGTCACACATATTAGAACTATTGATCAAAAATTAAAATATGATTATTAATCAAGTGTAACTTGATTGTAAATAAATTTTAAAAATTAAGGACTATAATGTAATTAATACAAGGTATTATAATTCTAGACCTATAAAAAAATAAAGTAGGGACTTGATTGAATAAATCTCTAAAATTATCATAAAATAATATATATGATATATTTAAGGTGCAAATTGATAATTTTTTTTTTCATTTATATGGTTTTTTAGGTTTCCCTATAAATAGAATATTATGCCTCTTATTTTCTAAGAAAAAAAATGATGAAAAAAATACAATACATAAACACCTAAAACACAAAAGAAAATAATACTCTAAGCTATATTAATTCTTCTTTTCTAAAAGGGTTTGAGATATTTTTCAGTGATGGTTTATGTGAATTATCGTTAGAGATCGAATACTTGAATAACTTGTGATTTACTATAACCTAGCTTTAAATTAAATATTCAAAGCCGAAAAAAACATATGATATTCAAGTAATCTTAGCATAAATCCTAAAAGCTTTAGATCTATATATCGAGATTCTTGATACTCTAAAAAAATTTTAAATTTATTATTTTTACTGTATATACATGTTTCGGAAACCAATAGTTGATGCTTCCTATCTTGACATTTTGAAATACAATCTGAACTTGAAAATATGCATAGAATGTTACAGGTACTAGCAAGCTTTCTATCCATGCGTGGTCTCCTCTATTCTAGGTGCAGGCAAGATAATCCACCGCTGACTGCCGAATGAATGTGTGGTCCTCACGTATTCTAGACAAGCTTTCCATCCATGACCTCAGTACTTGTTAGCCACTGCTTCTTGTTTCATCACACGTACGGGTTTGCTTGATTTTACTCTGAAAGTTTGCATTACTACCTTTGCTTAAAACCAAGGTATTAGCGTGCAGAGAAAATTATCCTGGCTAAATGCTTGTTATTTCCTTTCCCCAAACCCTTTAATGAGGATTTAAGAGGATGATTAATAACCTGGGTCCCATGTATCTAGCCATTGGCAGAATATCAGAATCTCTTTAGAAGCAAAACTGTAGTAGGATAAAGCCTCATATTTCAATGCTTGTGAATTTCATTCTGTTAAGGCATGGAGTTCTGTGGTTTTTATGAAGATATACTGCAAATATAAATTGAATGTTTATTTGTTTTTGGCAGTGCAACCCATTGGTTGAACCATGATGCAGTAGACCTTTCGCTAATGCAGAATTATATGAAGATCTTTATTTATTTGGTAATTTCCTTTCGGTAGATAAAATGCATCTCCTACAGCATCTGCAACGGGTAGATAAAATATCATGATTCATATTCCCGCAGCAACTGGAACTTTCAGCGACTCAAGTATTTTATCGTCAATCTCGAATTGCATTGGCTTCTTGTCTCGGCCAATCTTTACATACTCATCAAATCGCTCCTTCAAGTCTTCAGGAAGGTTTGTGGTGCCCTGCCATCCCAAGATGTCCTTGGCAGCTCGTGGTTCTGCATAGAAGTGCTGCACAATACATGTACCAACTAGGGTTATCTAAATTGCTCAAACAGTTGCAAGGTTCTAGGGAAAAACACCTAAAGTATACGGCTTCTATTATACATTCTACAGCAACCTGTGTAATATGCTTATATCTTAAACACATCATTTGTTGTTTTCTACAATCTAAATTACTGTTATTGTTCCACGAAGAGGTCCGTAAAGGGGCGGGGCAGGGTGAGCAGGAGAAGATAAAACTGTTTAATAGAAATTAAAGTGATGATGCAATGTGGACAAATAATCTGCTAGAAGTAATTAAGCACGTAATTTATGATGAGATGGAAAATAAGCCATTACCATATTTCGGAAAGGAAAAGCTTTCTTCGCATCAATTCCAACAGCTTTTGGATCATAATGCATGATTTCTACTGGTAGACCTGCAGCTTGTGCACAGAGTTTGGCCATTCCATCCAGGGTCACAGCACGGTCGCTTACACAGTTGAATATGTTGCCGGATGCAGCTTCTGGGTTCTCCACAGCTAGAGTAAGCATAGAGGATAAGTCCCTAACATGGGCGATATTAGTCAGTTGCATCCCAGAACCAGGGATTGGCACTGGCCTTTTTCGGACAATTCCTGTTCACAGTAGATCAAAATCAGGTTTTCTTATGGATAGAAAGGTAAAGAGTTGGGAGAAAATCCAATACTAAACGAAACCATGGACATAAAACAGTTTTTAGCAGCTATTAAAATGAAACTAAATCAACAAAGAGCATTATAGGCCCGTATTGGCTCCACAGCGTGTCATTGTATAATACTGTCAACTTTGTACTTACGATCAAAAAACCACTCCTCACAATCTTTATTGTTGCCAGATCCAATCATGTATTGTGGACGGAATATAGCCCAACTACTGAAAATCTCTGCTATGTATTTTTCCACCCCAACATGACCAGCATCAGCTTTAACAACATCCTGCAATGACGAAGAACTTTCAGTTAAGTGGAGAAAGCCCAATCCATTTCAGTTCTGTTGGCTCAATAGCGCACAACGTTACCCCTTCAACATGAGGAGGCTCATCGGTTGGTTTGTAGATTCCAGCACTGCTGATGAACAGGAACTGCTTCACACCAGCACTCTTGGCCCAGTCTACTACAGGCCTATGCAAGGAGAAAGACATGTGATCAACAGAGTGGTACAATTGGGGGAAACAGAACCACTGAAGCCTGGAACTATAAGTACTTGTAAGAATATAACTTCCTGGTAGTATGATTGTTAAACAGTGGTTGCAAACATCCAAAATTCCTAATCCTTAAAAATGCAATAACCTTTATAAGCCCGTAGACCTTAGGTGCTCTAGTTTTTGCGTATTCGAATTATGAACTGTTTCGTCATCTTCAAAATCTCATACTCCAGTTTCTTACTCTTCAATTTCGCCAATCTCTCATAGCTACGCAATATACAGAAGTATATGGGGGTCTTGTTAATTCCCACAAATCCTCAAGTATCAAATTCTGTAATCAGCTCAGAAACTAGTTCATTTTAATGAACTTCAAGACAAACCATCGAGTACTGTGCAAATTGGTCATTCCCAAACAAAAATATCCCAACATACCTTAGCAGATTACTTTTATTTAGTCCCTAATCATAAATTACTAAAACTTACTGAATTATTGAGCTGATTACAGTGGACCACATTGCAAATTAACAACAAGAAATGCCTTGCCTACATGTTTGAATGTTAGGTACCACCTAGCAACAAGAATTAAAGCTACAAACCTTACAGTATCCAGGTCCTTTCCATTGTTATCCAGCACCACATCAAATGTTGCTCCTTCCACAGCCTTCCCTACCTCTGCTGGGTTCCCCCATACCGTCTTCCCTCCAGCACCCACAATTTCCTTCAAAAGCAAAAACCAAGCCCTCATAAAAATTCCAAAAACCAAAGTTAAGAAGATAATTTCCCAGATCATAATCCACAAGTATCTGTATATATTGATTTTTAGAACTTACTGAGAATCTACTGAATGGAGGCTTCTTCATTTTGTCTGAACTCTCCTCACCAACAGTCAAGATACTTACTTCATGGCCAGAACCCAGAAGTTCTTTTGCAAAATAGAACCCAATAACTGCATGACCACCACTGTTCGTATTAACTATAAGGATCTTCTTTTTCTCAGCAGCACTAGCCTTGACAGGGAAAGAAGAGGCAAAGAGGCGTCTTGAACATGTGGGGTAAGCAGAAAAGGAAGGAGATATTGAAAGAGAAGAAGAGAGAGGAGACAGCTGCGAGAAAGAAGAAAGAGAAAGGCGTGATGAGGATGAGAGGGAAGGTTGAGAAAGCTTTGAAGATGGACCAGAGAATATGGGAGAGGAGGATGAAGGAGCAAGAGTAGCCATAGACTGTTGCCTTTTCTGAGCTGATGTTTTTGATTGTTTGAGAATTGAGAACCAGCAGTTTCTTTGGCAACTAGAGATAAAGGTAACGGCCGGGCTTTTCATTTATTTAATACTGTTAATTTCCCGGGTAATTTGAATATTACCGTTGAGATGATTGGTTGTGGTTGTTGAGAATCAATTCCATGCGGGAAAATTTAGACATTTTCTTTGAGTAACAGTGGACTAGTGTAGCAGGATGTTTATTAAAATATTTTTTTTAGAAATATATTAAAATGATATTTTTATTTTATTTTTTAAATTTATTTTTAATATTAATATATTAAAAAAATAAAAAAATAATTCGAAATAAAACTCATAAAAAAATTCGATTTTTTTTTAAATATTTTTAAAACACAAAAATAAACTTATTAAAAGCCTACAAATTCCAAAATATATTGGCAAATTTAACAGGGAATTTGCTGGGATTTCAAAGAATTATATGTAAGGAAGGTTTAGCCCATATCGTTGGTGGAATTATTTCCATACGTAATCATTTGGATAATTATCAAACATAATTTGGTATTCATCCGATTAAAAATCAGGTTATAAATTATACAATCACGTTCTAGATTATACAGGTTTACTTGGATTAATCTAAATTAATTTAAAAAAAGTTAATTTTTTTTGAAATTTTAATATTTTATATATAAAAAATAAAAAAAATTATGTGAATATAAGATATATACGTTATAAATTATTAATTTTTATTACATATATACCACTTATTTATTTTTAAAATGAAAGATATGGTGGAAATACAACTGAATACAAATTATTTTTGTCCTTACAAAATTTTTAATTTATTCTGTAATATACAGATCAATATATATATATATATATATATATATATATATAAGTCTCATGAATTGTTTTTTCTTAGATTTTAATGATGCATTATTTTATTGCATTATATGTATGCATTGACTCATTTTATTATATCATATTTAA
>Ga0325402_1004271_pt1 | contig 13154 bp, 9 predicted proteins | sample PopdelMetagenome_22_FD_207212 | JGI IMG/M metagenome (GOLD analysis project Ga0325402, IMG submission 207212) | Populus deltoides microbial communities from Bellville, Georgia, United States - Xylem-PdKOR-R3 | ecosystem: Host-associated > Plants > Phyllosphere > Stem > Wood/Secondary xylem... | reverse complement strand
CAAATAGAAACGAAGTTTAGCAATTAAAAGTCAGAATTTTTATGTTTTCTGTAAATTTCCATCTGTAGCATAAGCAGGGTTATGTTTTACTCTGAGAATTTGACCCTCGTGTGCTAAAATAGTAATATTTCATCAGGATGAACCTCATTAACTAGCTAGCTTGTGAGATCGATAGCATTTTTATTTTTATAGGACACTATCACAATACATACACTTGCCATGTTAGGCGCTATCAAGAAAAATCTACATGCTTGTAATGCTAGCAGAATAATGGTGCCAAAAAAAATGAATTGACCAGCTTGAATCAACAATTTTATTGGAATCTAGAGCAAACTATCAATACACATAAGGAACATATGAAACCTTCCAAGATTGCAGAGAACGCCATGCGCTCAGAAGAATCAACATCCACAGAAGACTAAAAAGACTGGCCATTTTGTCATTTCTCATATAAATTGTAATTGCAGTTATAACTAATACATATAAAGTTAGTTATAACTGTAAAGTCAGTTAAAAGAAGTTAGTTAGAATATATATATATATATATATATATATATATATATATATATATATATATATGTATGTATTCATGTACTCTGAGAAACGTAAGAAAAATAAAAGAAGTAAATGTTGCATGCAGATTGCAGATTTTCTAAACGTATAATTCTTCTTCTTTCTCACAAAGAAATTCATTCTCTTATTCTTTCTCTACTTCTGCATTATTCAACTTTTCTTCTGCAGCAAATTCTTCATGGTATTAGAGCTATATTTTTTAAAATATAAACTAATCCTTCATCATCATTAGAAAGATTCAAAATCTTTGTAGTTTAAAAACCTTTCTGCCATCATCTTCTTGATTCCTTCAAAAACTTCAAAATATCTGATCATTTTGAAGAAAATGCTTCTACAGCATATAAAGATTCATTTAATACCTGTCACGACCCGAATCCCGGATCCATAACCGGCACATAGGCAAGGTTCTCCTCCAAGGTTCCATACCTATGTGAACCCAAACTTACACACAAACTTATCCTAACTCAATCAGAGTTCAACGCAGCATTAATAACAAAATCAACTTCATAATATAATTGAATTGTCTTAATACAAGAGTTAATATAATTCATAGTTTTGGAGCACTAACTTGACAAAAATGAAATTACAATCAAAAAGCAGGTTCAGAAGGTTCAACAAAAGTAACCTGCTATCAAGCTATAAGCCTGAAAAGATAAATAATGAGATGGTGAGTTCAACAACTCAGTGAGTAAATAATGTTCAATATACACACACGAGGTAATACAACAATGAGAAATATATATACAAGTATGGCTCTAGGTTCTTATAGAAAGGTTTCTCAAATGAGCCATAACAAGAATATCATATGGTAAAGCTCGTCAGAAAATCAAAATGCAATGAGCATGAGGCTCCGTACTGTGAGATGATCAGTCCACACAGGTTGGTGACTCCCCCGACCAACTAGGGTTCAGATATGATGTGCACAAAGACTAACACTACCCTGTTAGCATGGGTATTCTGACTGACATACCATAGGTTCATAATCATAATCAGACAGACATATTCATATCTCAAGGCTCAACTCATGACATCAATCAAATGAGGAGCTATCAATTCAGAATTCAATTTAAAATATATACTGGTTCATATCAAGAATTCAGATTCAACAATTGATCATGCTTTATCAAAACAATGATAATAATCAACATATATATTATCAAGAAGCATGATTCAATTCATAATAACAAATAAAATATTTATACTATTTCTCATGCATATGGAAAATTATTCACTCACCTGACTCAAAAGCAACAAAACTCAAAGCTGATATCGAAGAAAATCCTACTGACGTCTCGCCGGTAGAATATCAGGATTATCTGGATATAAAGGAGACATACTCAAAAATGACTCAAAAGAACATATAACCTATTTAATACACTTATCTAAGGGTATATTCCATAACCCTATATGTTTTTGAATTAACTAGTCAATTTTCTCAAAAATCCAAAATTTAACGGTTTTTTCGAAATCTAATCCATAATAAAACAACTAATAAAATTGATAATAATTCACTAAATAATCCTTAATTATTCATCAAACCAATCTGAAAAAGCTAATATTACAGCTAGGGACTAATCTGTAATTTATCCTATTTTTAAGGGTCAAATTGCAACTTTTATCAAATTGAAGGACCAAACTGAAATTGTCATAAATCCATTACTATACTGAATTTCTGATCATAATCAGTCCTCATTTCTGTCCAGATCATCTCATTATACTCCAAGGACCATTCTGGAATTTTAACAAATTTTTAGGGTCAAATTGTAATTTTTGTCAAATTGGAGGACTAATTTGAAAGTGTTAAATTCTCTTATCTTTACAGTAATTCTTTCCAGAATTCATATTTCATTCTTTCCAGAATCTCGGAATAGGCTCCAGGGACCAATTTGTAATTTTCCAAAGTTCGGGGACTAAACTATAATTTTTGCAAATTGAGGGACCAAATTGAATTTTCATCATCTTCAACCTCCAATCCAGAATTTTAACAGAAACCTACTGTTCTCCCCTGATTTTTAACTCAAAATTCACCATTCAAACAAAACTATAACTCAAAATCATCACAATCTTCCATAATCAATTAAATCATCAAATACCCACAACAATTAACCCTACAACATCCAAATTAACTCATCAATCAAACTCAAAACACAAATTTCATAACCCTAACATTTATCAAAATCAAAATTAAAGCTTAATTAACACATATTTATACATAATCTTACCTTTTTACTTATTTCCTTCAATTCCTTTCTATTTCCCTTCCAATTTCCCTCTTTTCTCTTCTTCTTCTTCCTCCTCCTTTTCTCTCCTGCCGGTTTGCTCTCTTAATTTCAGACCTCTCTCTCTTCTTTTTTTTACTTCCTATTTATATTTATCAAGTTTTGTTGAATTACCTCTATACCCCTTATTCATTTATTCTAACTTTTAAGCCTCCAAAGGCTTTATTGTATTTTTCTATCTTTTAATACAAAATATTACAATACCACTACTCTAAATATTTCTGATGATTCTTCCAGCTGCTACTACCTCCACCCTTCTGATAATCCTGGTGCACTTCTGGTTTCTGAAATTTTCACTGGTGAAAATTATATTGCATGGAGTAGATCCATGACAATTGCCTTAACAGTGAAAAACAAGATTGCCTTCATTGATGGTTCTTTAGTTCAACCAAACACCACCAATCAATCACTTCGTGTGGCATGACTAAGATCAAAGAATCTGGTTTTGTCATGGCTGATGAATTCAATTGCCAAGGACATTCGCAGCAACCTTCTTTACATCACAGCGGCATTCAACATTTGAGAAGAATTAAGAGTTAGATATCTCAAAAGTGATGGACCAAGGGTCTTCAGTTTAGGGAAATCTTTAAGTTCCATTTCTCAGAACTCAAAATCTGTCATTGAATATTTCAGTGAATTCAAGGCGTTATGGGATGAATACATCAGTTATTGTCAAATCCCAAACTGCAAATGTGGAAATCTTGATTCATGCTCATACAACATTTTAAAGCATCTAACAGATTGACAATAATCAGATTATGTTATGAAATTTTTGGTAGGACTTCATGATTCTTACTCAGCAGTCAGAAGTCAATTATTGCTCCAAACTCCTTTGCCATCTATAGGCAGAGTCTTTTCCCTGCTTCTACAAGAAGAGAGTCAGAGGTCCCTAACAAATGCAGTAGGGATTCCCATTGATTCATAAGCAATGGTTGCTGAACAATACCATAATCCAAATTCCAGATCAGGTTCAACATATACTACACGCTTTGCTAAACAAAAAGGAAAACTAAGGCAACCTGCTCCCACTGTGGATATCCTGGACATGTTGTTAATAAATGTTTTCAAATTATTAGATACCCTCCTGGATGGAAGGGGCTAAGAGGGAATAGATTTGCCACTATGCCACATACTAGCAGAAATTTTCAAAGATTACCCACTGCACATAATACTACTGCCTTGGAGCAACATCTTGACACTCCTAACATTGTTTTCTCTCAAGGACAGATGCAAAATCTACTCACTCTCGCAAATAGCATTTCCAACTCAAAGATAAATAATACTACTAAGGAAGTATCTATATCAGGTATATCCTTTTCATGTCATACAATATCTTCACCTTAGAACAGATTTTCTTGGATTCTTGATACAGGAGCAACATATCACATGATCTGTAGCCCCCTTCTTTTCGAATCCATTATTTTGCCTAAAACTCAGTCCAAAGTTCATCTACCAAATGGTCAACATGTACCAATTGTTTTCACTAGGATGGTTAAATTATCTCTTAACATCATTTTGACAATGCACTTTATGTTCCAGCATTCAATATCAATCTGATTTCTGTTTCAAGATTAACTGCTGATAACACTATTAGCTTATTTTTCCTTCACACGAAATGTATCATGCAGGATCTAAACAAATGGAAGATGATTGGGCTTGCTGAAGATGAATCTGGTCTATACAGTCTTCACAAACCCCCTGATCAAACTATCAAAGGCTTACCTCCTAGATCAATAATCAAGTCCTATGTTGTTGCCACTGATCTTTGGCATTTACGTTTAGGCCACATCCCTACTTTCAAAATCAATCTTTTGAACAAAACTTATCCTTCAGTCACTATTAGCAACAATTTCATTTGTGAAATTTGCCCGCTAGCTAAACAAAAACGGTTGCCCTTTTCCTTGTCTGTTAATAAATCCATAGAGGCTTTTCAATTAATTCACATTGACCTTTGGGGACCCTTCTTTGTTACTTCATATTCTGGTTATCAGTTTTTCCTTACCATTATAGATGATTACAGTAGATTTACTTGGTTATTTTTAATGAAATCTAAATATGAGACACGAGATCTTCTTAGCAACTTTCTAGCCTATGTTCATACTCAATTCAACACCAAGATAAAAACTCTTAGATCAGACAATGGACAAGAGTTTAATACGCCTACTTTTTACCAAAAACATGGCATCATTCATCAATTAACCTGTGTTGAAACACCTGAACAGAATGGAAGGGTTGAAAGGAAACATCAACACCTGCTAAATGAAGCTAGATCTCTAATGTTTCAATCCCAACTTCCTTTAACTTATTGGACAGATTGCATTCTCACAGCCACTCACCTAATCAATCGCACCCCTTCTCTCATTCTCCAAAATCAAACACCTTATTAGGTTCTTTTTAACAAACCACCACATTATAATTACTTAAGGGTGTTCGGCTGTTTATGTTTTGCTAGCTCAATCACACACAACAGAGGAAAATTTCAACCACGAGCCACAAAATGCATTTTTCTTAGCTACCCTCCACACATTAAAAGATACAAAGTGCTTGACTTATCAACCTGCAAAACCTTTGTGTCTCGTAATGTTGTGTTTCATGAATCCACATTCCCACCTATTCCAAACACAGTTCATACACCCCTTGTGTTTCCTGACTATCCTCAAATTTTTGACTCATTTCCTTGTATCCCAGCACAGTCACCTTTAAACAATTCTGTTGTTCCTGCAACCTCCCCTTTACAACCTTCTATTCCTCAAACTTCTCCCCTAACTCATCATAATATTTCCCAACTTAGAAGGTCTAAAAGAAATAAACATCCACCTACTTACTTAAAGCAGTATTATTGTGGAAATATGACTAAGATTCCTTTAGCAACTCCAAGCTCTTCAGATTACTCCCTTCTTGGTAAGCCATACTCTATCTTTTCTTACTTATCTAATTTCAAATTATCTTTACAACAATGTGCTTTCACCTCTTCTGTTTCATCTGTTTTTGAACCAAAAACTTACAAACAAGCTAGCTCCATTCCTCATTGGCAAAATGCTATGACAAATGAAATCATAGCTCTTGAGCAAAACCGAACTTGGGATTTAGTACTTCTGCCACAGAATAAATTTGCCATTGGATGTAAGTGGGTATACAAAGTTAAATTCCAAGCTCATGGAAAGGTTGAATGATATAAGACACGATTGGTAGTAAAGGATACGCACAACTAGAAGGCATTGATTTCTTTGACACTTTCTCTTATGTTGCAAAGATAACAACAGTTAGAGTTCTTCTCACCATTGCTGCCGTCAACAATTGGCATTTACATCAGCTTGATGTGGACAATGCCTTCTTACATGATGACTTACATGAGGAAGTATATATGCAATTACCACTAGGTTACTCCAATCCAAATGATCCTCGAGTCTGCAAACTCAAAAGGAGCATATATGGTCTAAAACAAGCTTCACGACAATGGTTTTCCAAGTTATCTACATGTCTATTATACTTTGGATTTCTACAAGCAAAATCAGATTCTAGCCTCTTCATCAGGAAATCTACCAACGACTTCATTGCAGTTTTAATCTATGTTGATGATGTATTCATCGCTTCCAACACTCTTACAGCACTCAACAAAGTGAAACAGTACCTTCGCACGACCTTCCCTATCAAAGATTTGGGAAACTTGAAGTACTTTCTCGGCATTGAGGTAGCTAGATCTGCCAAAGGCATTGTTCTTTGCCATATAAAATATGCCTTAGATATACTTGCAGACAGTGGTTTTTCTGGCGCTAAACCAGTCAGTTTTCCAATGGAATCCACACTGAAACTCAGTACCCGTGATGCTAGCCCTTCCTTATCTGATCCTGCCTTTTATCGTAGACTTATTGGCAGACTTCTCTATCTCACACTCACACGCCCAGATTTATCATATGCCATCCAAACTCTCAGCCAATTCATGTCCAACCCGCATACAATGCATATGCAAGCTGCAGAGAGAGTTCTTCGGTATCTTAAAGCAACACCAGGTCAAGGATTACTTCTCAAAGCTGATTCTACTTTTCATTTAAAGGCTTATTCTGACAGTGATTGGGGAGGTTGCATTAATACTAGAAGAAGTGTAACTGGATATCTAGTTTTTCTTGGAGATTCACTCATCTCCTGAAAATCAAAGAAATAACCTACTGTAAATAGGTCCTCAGCAGAAGCTTAATATCGAGCTTTGGCAACTACATCGTGTGAAATTCAATAGCTGACTTATTTGTTGGCAGATTTCCACATACCTCACTCTCAGCCTGCCTTGCTATACATAGACAGCAAACCAGCCTCAGAAATCGCCTCCAACCCAGTCCATCATGAACGCACCAAACATATACAACTTGACTGTCATCTTGTACGCATAAAACTACAGGAATGACTACTTACAATCATTCACATTCCTTCCAGATTTCAATTAGCTGACGCACTCACCAAACCACCTGGTTATCACACATTTAATCCTATCCTTGGCAAGATGGGAATGGTGAATGTTCATTCCCATCTTGAGGGGGGGATATTGGAATCTAGAGCAAACTATCAATACACATAAGGAACATATGAAACCTTCCAAGATTACAGAGAACGCCACGCATGCAGAAGAATCAACATCCACAGAAGACTAAGAAGACTGGCCATTCTGTCATTTCTCATATAAATTGTAATTGCAGTTATAACTAATACATATAAAGTTAGTTATAACTATTAAGTTAGTTAAAAGAAGTTAGTTAGAATATGTGTATATATATGTATTCATGTACTCTGAGAAATGTAAGAAAAATAAAAGAAGTAAATGCTGCATGCAGATTGCAGATTTTCTAAACGTTTAATTCTTCTTCTTTCTCACAAAGAAATTCATTCTCTTCTTCTTTCTCTACTTCTGCATTATTCAACTTTTCTTCTGCAGCAAATTCTTCACATTTCATCAATAAATAAATTACCAATCAAGTATTGTATCACCTATTCTATCAGTAAAAACTAAATATGATGTTTTTTTTTGTTTTTTAAAAGTGAAAATTAATTTGAAAATTTTGAGATTTTTTTGGAATTTTCAAAAAAAATTAAGCAACGTTTTGGAGAAAATCAAGTATTTTAATGTCGAATATGTATCTTACAGTGTAAATATATAGTCCGATATTATGCAAAATTGTTGAAAAAACATACAAGAAATTAACAAAAAAAATTTTTGAAAGTACTTTGAAATTTATTTTTTATATATAATAATATATTATTATTAAATATATGGACTTAGCTCGGCCTAGCCGAGTCTGGTTGGACCAACTGGCAGCCCAACATACCTGGCCTTCTTTTTTTTTTAGGCTGGGCAAGACCCGACCTAGCTGTCTAAGCTAGGCTAACACGAGTCCAATCCATAGGCCACGTGGTTGTTGGCCCAGCCTAGTGACCATGTTAATTAATTAGCTGTTACATGCAGAAATGAATTCTACATGTAGTGGGCATGAGGAAGAAGAAGGAGGAGGAGGAGGAGGAGAAAAAGAAGAAGAAGAAAAGGAAGAGAGGAAAAGGTGCCTCATGTGAGGGTCGTGGTCGTGATGAGGAGGTTCGAACGATGGCTCAGGAGGTGTTGGTGGAAGGAGTGGTGGTCGGCGTCAGCTGTGGGAGGGAGATTTATAGAGGAGAGAGTGAAACTTGTGGTGGTTACTCCTGACGAGAGGTGGCCAACCATTTGTTTGTGGAGGCTATTCCTGACGAGAGGTGGCCATCCATTTGTTTTTGGTAGAGATGGTGGTGGAAAAGCCGGTAAAGAAAGTGTTGGTGGTTGATGGAGAGAGAAGACAGAGAGAGAAGATCACGCTAGCAGCAAAAATAGGGGGAAGACTGATTTTTTTGTCAACTTTAGAACCGATTTTCTCCTTCCCCAGGCCATGAAATCCACCCCTATATATAGGACATGAAAGAGGGATGTTTCGTCTTTACTGATGTTAAATCTTGGCCCTTGATTCGACTAGGAAGGATCCCAACTATTGACTCAAAGTAGTTATCATGGACTGTCAGATTTGTTGCAGGAAAAGGGTTGGTCGGGTTGACCACTTTGGGACAGTGCCACAACCACTGTGGCGTCAATTAACCAGAATAGATCACACTAGGGTGTAGTCAAATGTTAGGTGATTGTTTTCGTATAAGTTTTGTCACTCAGCCCTTGAGTAGCTTTTCTGGCGAAAATGTAAAGAAGAAGATGAATAGTCAACCCCAAAACGGTGTCATTTTAGCAAAGTTCATTTTACTCCTTCAATTTCTGATTTCTCTCAATGACACCCCTTGATTGACTTTAAACTTTCAATTTTGCCCTTGTTAATCTTCAATTCCAACACCGAATTTCAAAGCCTTTTTCATTTCGGTCCAAGATTTTGGATTTATCAATTTGACCCTCAATTGACCATTAAACTTTTAATTTTTTTTCAATTTCACCCCTGATTTTAATCATTAAGTCCCCAAAGTTTTGTGTCTTTTTTAAAATGGTCCTTAGTTGTGATTTTTTTTTTAATTTAACCTTTAATTGATCCAAAAACTTTAATTTTCTTGCGATTTTACCTCTTATTTCAATCAATTGACTTGGTAAAAATTAAATTTGAAAATAATTTTTACCTTAAATAGTCTTACCAAGCATCTACCATAGTCATCCATTGAAGATGATCATAAAGTTGAATCCACTGAAACAATGGCTCCTCAAAATAAAATGCCCAACTTTAATATTTGTAAACTTGCAAAACAAATTCACATAAGGTCAATTATTTTCATTTAATATAAATCTTATAATAATCTAATCAAAATAAATAACTTGAATAGTATAACTTACATTAAATGGCTGGTCTTTTATTCTACAATATTTTACCAAAATATGAATAGCTTGAAAAAAGGATCCCACATCTGCTACCTAAAATGGACGAGCCTTAATCTTTACCGTGTGTATTAACTATCTCTTCATGATCAACATCGAAATTAACAACATGATCACTGACATCCCTAACACTACCATTGGTTAAACTAGTAGTAGCAATAGCTCTCTTTAAATTTTTTATTGGCATCTCTAAAATATAACACAAGTTAATTCTCAATTTCAATATAATAGAATCATATGTCATTGTGCATATTTAAATTTCATGATTTAGACCATAAATTTCCCTCTAATTATATGAATTTAACCCATATATTTCCAACCTACCACAACATATAATGTAATTTATCACCCTTTCCTAAGATATAATTTTTTGTATGTGACAAATGTCCTTCCTCTATCATCATTGGGTTTATACCAAGCGTGCTGACATGTTTTACACTTGATAAAACTTGTATATTCACCATAGTAAAACGTGCAAAAGTTTGGTTACATATCAGTTTTTCAGTATCATATACTAAGAAGTTTCATCATGGATTTTACATCATAGAAGTTCTCTTTCAGTTTATATTTTCTTCAGGTAACATGTTTTTAGCTCATTTAATAATGCTATCATACTAAATTTATAATATGACATGAAGGTAAATACTGGTGCAATGACTAACAATTTATTATGAGTTACGCACCCATCCTATAATGGTTCATTAGAATATATTAAAAGTTCAAGAAACCTAGCTGCATCTACATTTGATTCTTCATCTAAAGAGATACTATATAAACCTTTACATGAATAACCATGATTCATTCATCATCATACTCTTATAAGGATTACTATTATCATCTACAAACTCATATACATTGCTAGAACTAGAAGTTCAACCAATTATCTTTTCTAACATGGTTCATCATAATATTTTAAAAATTCAAGAAACCTAATTGCATCTACATTTAATTCTTCATCTAAATGGATGTTATGTGAACTTTCACTTGAATAAGTAATGTTCATTCACATTGCATCTATCACTATACTCCTATAAGAATTATTATTATCATCTACAAACTCATACATGTAGTTAAAACTAGAAGTTGAACCAACCATCTTTTCTAACATGGTTTTATGAGAAACATAGGGTTTTCCATTTGAATACCAATATAAGTATTCCTCAACAAATATTTTTTTTAAGTAGATGCATCATCCCAAAATCTTCATAGTGAAACTTTTTATTCTTACACTTCACACATGGACATCTAATTTCACATGCACTAACATTCTTCGATTTAGAAAGTATGAAATTAATAAAACCCTCAGCCACTTCAAGATAATCTTACCTCTACAACTCTTTAGATGAATCTTGATAATTCCAAGAACAATTATCCCATGATTATGAAACCTATATAGAATAATATTAATTTTATCAATTCCAAAAAATTTCAATTTCCTTAAAATTTCCAACTTCACAATAAAAATAAAATATAAAATAATCATAATATCTTCAGTTTTAACATACCTAAATTTTTTTTAAAAATCAAACTTAGCTTCATTAAATGACAACAAAATTCAATTTCTCTTGAATCTCAAACAAACCCTAGCATACAAATCTATCTAAAAAAATCAAATCGATAAAATTATGAGTTTTTCACAGCATAATAAATAAATAAAAGTAAACATATAATAACATGTCAAGTTATAATATGAATAATTCATTAGGTTTGTCACATCTCACTGGATGTTAGCCACCCCCCACCCCCTCTAAATTGAAATGGGAAGATACATATCGAGAAAAATTAGGAGTCATCATCTAGTAATTACAAAGAATTAAAAATCCTAAAAATTAGTATTGGTTTCAAAGATTCAAGTAAGAGATTAGTTATGCTTAAGAGAAGAACAATGTCACCCTTAGTGCATCATTTCTTACAAAAAGATTACCTTCACTATTTGTTGTCTTGAAATTATCTTTTTTATTGCCCTTAATTATCCTAATTTTTTTAGTTTATTTTTTATTTTTTTCTCATTATTCGATAAAAAAAACTTGACTTTGATCCCTGAAAATACAAGACTTATCAATTTGATTATTCATAAAAAATTAAATCGTGACATCGATTCATTTAAAAAAAAACTTGTCATTTTGGTTATTTATATAAAAAAATTATCATTTATCCTCCTAAAAAAGAATTTTCTTTTGCAAGATTTTGATATTAGTCTCTAAAATGAAACTTATTATCTAAGTCATTTTAAAAATAACATAAATCCAATAAGGATGGTAAAAATAAGATTAGGTGTTGGCCCATTTATTTTCTTTTTAATTTTTTTAAGATAAATTTAGTGACTGGTAAATTAGCTTAATAGATTTTGATAAGATCACATTAATCGAGTCTAAATTATTATAATTGATAGTCAAAATATTAAATAACAAATTATACTTAAAAAAAACAAAATTTTGTGTTATTTATTTTTATTTGAGGCTTTTCCTCATTTACAATTATTTTTTTATGAGATTTTTATTTTTAGAAAAGAGCCATACAAAATATCATTTACAATACTGATATGCAAAAAGTTAAATACAGAAATAACAAGAATCATAATTCCAGGGTTTAAGATTGACTTTTCGAGTACAAAACACCAAAAGTTGCTAGCAAAAACTTAAAGACACGAAATCAGTTTGTAGCCCGCATTCTTCCAATTTCTCTTGGGTGTCTCCTCCTGGCTGGCGTTATGGGCGAAACTGAGAGGGTGATGTGATGGTCGCCGTGAATATCTGGCCGTGGAGGAGTTGTTGCCGTTTGCTGCTGGTGTAGGGCTCGTCGTTGCTATGGTGGGGCAGAGAGGTGGTTGTCGTTGGTGGTGACCGAGAGTGGACTCCAGACTTTGCTATTATTGTGGCCGAGTCTGTGGTGAGAGAAACACCATGAAGAGGTGGAGATTGGGCAAGTATGAAGCCAGTAGAGAATGGTGGGCGATCGACGGTGACTGTCAGAGATGGTGGCTGGTATGGTAAGGAGGTTGAAGATGGTGATTTATGGCCGTGGGTTTGGTCCGGAGAAGAAGATGAAGGCTGGAATGGGTTGACTTTGGTGGGTTTTTCTTGGGCCTATTACAGGTTGTTAAGAAAAGGACCTGTGTGAAGAGACCCAGGCTGCTGTGGAGGATGAGGGTTTATGAGGGAAAGGTTGCCTCATGAATTAATTAGAGACTAAATCGAATTAATTTGATAAAATTATAGGACTAAATTGGGCTGGATTGAACTAATTGGAAACAAAAGGTACTGAAACGAAGTTATGTGAATAGTCAACCGGTCTCTCGAATATTTTCTCCTTTTCATTACAGTTATTGACTTTTAAATTTCATCAACTTCGTTCAATGAGGGCTTTAAATCTTTGATTTCTTCAAATTAATTCTTAAATTGATCTTTTACAATTTAGTCTTTTTT
>Ga0325402_1004267_pt1 | contig 13158 bp, 6 predicted proteins | sample PopdelMetagenome_22_FD_207212 | JGI IMG/M metagenome (GOLD analysis project Ga0325402, IMG submission 207212) | Populus deltoides microbial communities from Bellville, Georgia, United States - Xylem-PdKOR-R3 | ecosystem: Host-associated > Plants > Phyllosphere > Stem > Wood/Secondary xylem... | reverse complement strand
ATATCAAATTTGGTCCTCAAACTTTTGATTGCTATATATATTTTGTTTTGAATATTTATTTTTCAATTTCATCTCTTAAAATTTAATTTTTATATTAACTTTGGTTCTCATTTTTATAATTGTTATTCGCTTTTTCCTTATCATTTTTTTATTGAAATTTTTTATCATTCAAATTTGATCCTCATTCTTTTGATTGTTACTTATTTTATTTGAAATAATTTAAGAAATGTTAATTGTTATTATTTTAATTTCTTCATCTTTTATTTTTTTATTTTTTAGATTTGATCTCTATTATTTTGATTATTATTTATTTTATTTGACATAATTTATGAAATTTTTCAATTTTATTCTCGTTCAACTTTTCAATTTGTAAGACTTGTTCCTCATTATTTTAATAAACTTGAGAAAAATAAAACATTAATAAGTTATTTTCCAGCTCATTTTCCATGACATAACCAAACACTGGAAAATGTTTTTCAACTTATTTTCCATTATACTACCAAACATCAGAAAATAATTCGCTTTTCCGGAATTCACTTTTTAAAAGAAAACTACTTTCCAGTAAACAAACGAAGCCTTAAAACTGAAAAAATCTCCTTTTTACTATTCATGGGGGTGTGGAAAACTATAATTTGATCTTTGAATTTAATTTTTTATGCTTGGTCCTTAGTATTGTTAATATTTTCATTTTCAGTGCTTAACTTTATTTTTTTTCATTTCAATTCCTACATGGTGAGAGATAAGAGGGAAACACTAGAAAAAAAAAGAGATAAGAGAGAGAGTGTTCAGCAATCACAAAAAAAAAAAATCAATAATGGTGTTAATGACTTTATGATGAGTAGTTCCATAAAGATAATGTTTTCCTTTAAAAATGCCATTCAAAGACTAGGACCATAAAGTCAGTTTTGATTTTATTGGATTTTAAGCTTTCAGAGTGATTCAAGTGTTTTTTTTTTTTTTTTGAAATGGGTTTATTAAACTTGCTAGAAAGTTTTTAGGGTGTTTTAAGATGAAATCAAGTTAAAAATTGAGTTTTAAGTCCTAAAACTTGGACCTTGATTTCAATGAGTAACATGTTGTTCATCTATTGAAACAACATAACGACACCTAACCTTAATTTATCGATATCATAAATTAGTCAAGATATATAATTTTGACAAAGCTTTAATCAACGAAACTGCAAATCATAATATAATCAACAAAACCTTAATTCATCATATTTATCCCTAAATAACATAATTTATCAACTCAATTCGAGCAATTTAAAGCTAATTAACAAAATATATAGTTAATTCAACAAAACTCTAAACTAAAAAAAAAAAGCCCTTAACCCAAATAATATAATCTATCAACTCAATTGATGTACTTTATATCTAATTCAATAAATTTATAAATTATCTTAAAAAATCCTAACCCTAATATAATCAAAATAAAAAATCATTGCAAAAAATTATCAAATCAATAGAGGGTTGTGTGTAATATACTTGATATTGTTGAAAGTGGGTAGTGGTGGTGGCACAATATGGTTGTGGCGGCTGAATTTATGCAAAGCCATGTGAGTGAGAGGAGAGATAATCTATCATGGTGGGGGGAGAGAGAGAGAGAGAAGTGATTTGTCATGGTGAAGAGAGAGAGGTTGTTGTTGTTGGGAGAGAAAGCTAGATAGAGAAACTAGATTAGTGGTCGCGATGGAAGGAAAGGAGGAAGATAGAAGAAATAAGGAAAGAAAGGAGAAGAAAGGGCTTCTGGCATTTTAATTGTGTGGAATCGCAAATGTTATATACGATTCGTTAAATTGTATTATTTTTCTAATAAAGTGTTCAAGTATGCTATTTCTCTAATATTTTATTTCTATTGTTCTACTTTAAAAAGAAAAAAAAGCTCCATGTCAAGGTAATATTCCCTGCACTTTATATATTGAGGTAATAATTTTTCTCTTACAATGACCACATTAAAGCATTAGGAAGTGTAGAACTTCAAATCTTATGATTATAAAATCTATACTTTTACTTCTACATCATCTCATGTTATTTATACTAGTTTTATTTTGAATACACACACATGTTAATATTGTAGATGCATTTTCAAGTATTATGATATTTTTTTAACTAAGACAAGCAAACATATTATTTAGGTTTAATAGAACAAATTAAAAAAATATATGAACTGAAAAAAAATTATTAATACTAATTAAATACTAAATTGAAAAGCTAATTTTTTTTTCCCTAAAAGTAAAAGATATGCATATGCAAATATCTAAACATATTTTTTCTTTTTAAATTTTGACATTTTCAACCTATTTTCACCTAAAACCTCCTTATAAACATCCTTATAGTGTCAATGAAATAATTTACCAACTCAAAACACCCTAAATAATTTTAAAAAAATACAAAACAAATTCTCTCTCAACTTTAATCCACTTTCCTCAACAAGAAGCAAACTTAAAAAAAATAAGAGGTCAAAATAAAAAAAAGGAAAAAAAAGACAAAGGGATTCAATCAAAAAATGAGGATGAAGTTAATTTGTTTTAAAAAAGGATGAAAACAAAAGGATGTTGGTTATGCTTAATAAAATAAATAAATAAACAAATAAAATTATAAATAAAAAAGGCATTAAGGCTAATTAAATAATAAAGAGAGAATCTAATCTTCCTAGTCCATTTTATTTTACATCTTTTAATTTAATTTATGCTAGTGGTATCCTCGTTTCTAATACCAAATGATTTTTATTTTTATAAGCGCATCATTAAAATATAATTCATTTATATAAAATATAAGAAGGAAGATTTATATAAAAAAAATTATAATAATTTCTTTAAAGCATTCTAAAATTAAAAAAAAAACATTTTAAAACATGAATCACCATTTAAAAATATTAAGCCATACAATTTAAAAAGTAAAAAAGAAGATATTGATTAATATTTAAGTAGAAAAAGAAATGAAAAAAAAAGAGATTAAGTATTATTGGGCTTGACAAGCGAGACCCATGTGTCTAGCAAGCCATTAAAGAGCCTAAGTATACTTAACTATGTTTATTTTCTTTTTTTAAAGGAGTAGACGACACATCAGTTGCTCTAATTGTTTTCTAACAGGCGAGAGGTCGACTGCGACGGAAGACAACTTGTCACTTGCTTGACTATTTTCCAGACATCTCTTGTGAGTGAAAAGTAGGGGTTAAAGTTTTTAGACCTAAAAAATTTATATTCCAACTCCTTTTCAATTGAAATACCTAAAAAAACACTATTAGAATCTTGATAAACACTTCCAACACTCAAATACCCTTTAATCACTCAAAAAATAAAAACCAATTAGATTAAAAAATTAAGCGAACCTGATCCATGTTTTTCAACATGTTTATAGAAAAAATCATCTTCGTTGAATTTATCTAAGAAAACCAACCTATTAACATAAAAATTGGTATTTTTTGTAGTTGGCATGTATATTTTCTCTCTTTTTAAAAGTTTTGAATGACTCTGTTCTCTCAACATATGTAGAATGTAATGTGAAAAAAAAAATTGATTTTTCTAATTTAATTAACATTTAATCTTTGAATGTTGCTCAAAATTATAGACACGACAGATAATGTAAAATCAAATAAATGGTAAAAAAAACTATAGCAATGTAACATGGGGGATGAAATTAAAAAAGGTAAAAACTTCAATGATTAAAAAACTTCAATGACAGTAAATAATATTTTTGGATCAACTTGTGCATGAAGTAAGATTAAATTTTAATACGGACAATATTAAGAATACATTTTTCACATTAATTTTATATTTTTACTTTTTTTTTAAATTCTATTAGATAAAAAAGAAAGTAATCCTTCGATCGCCCTGCTAATCTTTTGGAATCCTTTCGTGCTAATACTGTGGAATGTAAATGTCCAAAAATTACAAACTACCTAGGATCCTTTCAAAGCTAATTAAATTAATTAAAAAAAACCCAAGTCTCCTAAAAACGTTATTGTATTTGTAGCTCCTCTTAGTAATTAATGTGAATTTAAGAGTAATTCATTATGATTTATTATTATGATTTTTATTATTATTATTTGGTTCTTTGATTTTAATATTTTATTTTAGTCACTCAATTTTTTTTAAATTTGATCATTTAATATTGTGTTAGTCTATGATTGGTCTTGGCTATTTGTTTTCTATGCATATAGAGGGTTATCTCGTGATATTGAAAAAATGTTATGTTTCTTGGTGTGACAAGATAAAATTCAATTTCATTGGTTTAAAATAATTAGAAGTGTGGTGACCAATACTAAATCTTTAACAAATATTTAACCCATTTTTTCCTATCTTTAGGGACTTATTTACATGGATAGAAAAATTATTTTTGTTTAATTTGATCATTTTACATTGCTGGTTGTCTAGATATGATGATCTCATAATATTGAGAAAGAATTCCAGCAAAATAAAACAAAATTTTGTTGATCTCAAACAATTAAGGTTAAAAAAATCAAAATTAAAACTAAAATAAATATAAGACTAAAATGAACAGGCAACTAGGACATTGCTAGCTCATGTAACATATGTGCCAGCATATTAGTTAAGTCGTCATGTAGCTTTTGCAGCTTTCTTTGGTCACCAAATCCAATCTTCTACAGTAAAGTTGGAAGTGCCTCGACAAGTTCTTTCCTTTGGAGCAGTGCGTGGCAACGATAGATCGACCGGTCATTTCCTGTTTCTTTTTCTTTTCTCCTCTTTTTTTTTTTTTTTCTTTTCCTTGATTTCCATGTTGACTCATCCAAAATAGCAAGGTGGAAAGTTATTTTGTTTTTAATGTTAAATTTGGTATTTATTTTTTTAATTATTATTTATTTTATTTTAATTTTTTTTAAAATTAATCCTTCAACATTTGGTTGATTTAGAGTTGGGTTTCGCAACTTTTTTTTCTTGACTTCTAAGGGTAATTTTGATTTCATGACTCGGGTCACGAGGGTGGAAGGTTTACTCAGATTGACATCGTTTTTATTTTGTTCTTTTTTTTTAAAATTAATTATTTTTATTTTATTCTTTAATATTATGTTGGGTAGAAATCAGGATTCATAGTTTTTATTGTTTATTTTTTTATAGGTTTATCTCGGTCTCATGACTTGAGTCGTAGGTTTAGAGCGCCGGTTATCTCTAGTCCTTTTGCTCTCTCGTGTTTTTTATCAATCTTTTTCAGTTTTATCCTTCAACATTGGGTTGATTTAAGTATTTAGCTTCTTAATTTTTTTTGTTTGTCTTTTATTTGATTATTATGTTCTTATAACTTGAGTTGCGGGGTTTAGTTGACTCACCCAAGTTGACTTATATCTTTTTATGAATCCTTCTTTTAAAATTGAATTTTTGTTCATTCCCTTTATTCAATATTTTGTTGCTTGATAATTTTTTTGTTTTTATATTAATTTTCATTTAGCTCTTGTATTGTTAACAAATAAGATTGTAGAAAACTTTTGAGAATATTGACAGTGAATCTTTCCAAATATTTTCAAATGTTATTTTTGTACAGGCTATTATTATCAATTTTTTTTAATTCGTTTGATTTACTATAATTGTCTATTTTTTTATCATAATTAAATAAAACTTACTTATTGAACCCAATTGAATCAACAACTTAAATCATAAATTTTTCTTTTTTTTAAAAAAACAAGCCAGTAGTGCTTGAACTTATTATTATTATTTTTTGCGTTAAAAAAATTGCCCTGACCATGGCGTAGTACGGACTATCAATTTAGTATCATGCTCGATATAAATGCCCGCCTCAAAAGTTTTTGCTAGAGTCATGAACACTAATTCAAGCGATTGCCACTCACTCATGAGTCTTGAGTCTGATAGCTAATTTAAATCCAAAAGTTTTGAATCTGATAATAATATCAGATCCAATATGCATAAACAACTTTTAAAATAAAAAGTAAAAAATAAAAAATAAAAAAGACAATGCCACTAATATTCCTTTGAATATCTATATTGTACTCCAACAATGCAAACACTTTATATTTCCAATATAATTTACAGTATAAATTTTTATATACACAATAATAGCACAATAATTTTTCTATATATTTTAAAGTATAGATAATGTGATTCGCATTCATCACCTTAAGAGTAGTAAAATATTTTGAGTGAGACGAGTGCAAGTCGCAGGGTGCTGCCTGTGGTCCTGCACTGTGTATGTCAGCTCGGTTGGGAATAATGGACTTCCTCTTTCGATGAAAAAAAGGACCCCCCAAATATCGTACTCGAAGTATAATATTAATTAATGGGCCAAAAAGATAACGGAGGTACTTTCCATAAAAAAAATTGTGTACTTGATAATGCAATTTATGCTGATTTTTACAAGTATTTTTTATTTTAAAAAATATAAAAATAATTAATTTTTTTATATTAAAATCATCATAAAACATTAAAAAAAATTAATTTAATATTTTTAATGTTAAATATATTTTTAAAACACATTCAGTTAAAAACACAAGGAATTCCCCCATATTTCACATTTAATATCACCTATTCAGCAGGGTATCATCAGGGCTCTTGGTTCGTTCTTCACCATTACAATTTGCAATTTATTTCCTTCCTCGAGCACTGCCATGGGGAGCTTATATGCAATGGTTATACAACGCAAACGTAATGCTATTTTACTCTTTCCTCCATTACATGATTTACATTATGTTTATTTTTTCAAAAAAAAAAATGTCAAATTAAAAAAAAAATAACATAAATATAAATAACACAAGTGTTTATAACATGCATGGGTTTCATGTCAGCGTCTTTGTGTGCTGCACACGGACTGGCTGCAGGTTTCATCTGTAAACCATCCCTCAAGGTTTTCCTGGATCTGTAAGAAGAGATTCTCAAGATTATATATAAAATCTGCACCATTACTAATTATTTGACAAGACACAGATGCAAGATTCAGACCGAAGACAGATCGATTGGACTAACAACACATGTAGTGATTTTGGTTTATCTTCTGTATATTCTTCAGGTTGGAACACAATCATAACAGTGCCACAGATCTCTCTATCTATGCACATGCGTATGCATGTTAGTATGCTAGATTCATTGACAGAAATAGCCGAAAAGCAACAAGGTTACATGTGAAAGCATGAGCATGTTTGTCTGGTAAGCATGCATGGCCACAAGGTGTGCCTTCCATGTGGCATACAGTATTTGTTAATTTTCCATTTCCCATTATTGATCAAAATGCATTATTCGTTATAAGCTCAGCGTAGGTGACTAAATAAAACCCACAACCTAAAAACATTGCAATTCACGAAATGTGGCAGATATTCGAGAGGAGCCCTAGATCCATGTATGATGTAGTGTTTTGAGAAGATGTCAGCATCCAAAGCAACCTGGACAATCTGAGTGAAATGATCCATGTATGATGTAGTGTTTTGAGAAGATGTCAGCATCCAAAGCAACCTGGACAATCTGAGTGAAATAATATTCCTGTCATGCATTCTTTGTAGCTTAAACATCATTTAAGGCCAATAAAGAATCAAAAACATGATAATATCATCCTTGTATATGAATTATGAGCTGTGCTTGAAAAGTATACTGTTACTGCCATTATGTTATCAGACACTTGCGAATGATAATGTTACTGTTGGAATTTGTCTTCTAAAATACAGTTAATTAGTATATTTGAGGTAAAATTAAAAGTAAGTACTTCCTTTTAGGATTAAAATTTTATTGAAAATTATTCTTCAATAAAAGTTCTTTTATATTAAATGAAAATATGATTAAGACATTGTTTATTTTCTGGAAAGTAGTTTCCTTTGAAAAGTAGTTCCCTTTGAAAAGTGAATTCCGGAAAAGTGAATTATTTTTCAATGTTTGGTAGTATAATGAAAATAAGATAGAAAACACTTTTCAGTATTTGGTTATGTCATGAAAAATAAGCTGGAAAATAACTTATTAATGTTTTTTTTTTTCAAATTTATTAAAATAATGATGAACAAATCTTACAAATTAAAAGGTTGAATGAGAATAAAATTGAAAAAAATAATAATTTAATAAATGATCTCAAATAAAATAAAATAAAATAAAATAAATATTAATCAAAATAATAGAGATCAAATCTAACAAATAAAAAAATTGAAAGATGAAGAAATTAAAATAATAATAATTACCATTTCATAAATTATTTCAAATAAAATAAGTAAAAATCAAAAGAATGAGGACCAAATTTGATAGATAAAAAAATTCAATTAAAAAATGATAAGAAAAAAGCAAATAACAATTATAAAAATGAGGACCAAAGTTAATATAAAAAATAAATTCTAAGGGATGAAATTGAAAAAAAATATTCAAAACAAAATATAATAGCAATCTAAAGTTTGAGGACCAAATTTGATATAATCAGTAAATAATATGACATTTCTAATTTTTTCACAACTTTTAGAAAGTGTTTTCTGCCCAAAATAAAAGAAAAACACTTTCCTGAAAGCCAAGCCAAATTTTCCTTTAACTGAAAGTGTTTTTCGTTGACCAACTTTTTTAATAACAAATAAACGCCCCCTAAAATAAATTGTTGGTGAATAAAAAGTTAATCTAAAAAAAACCCCAAGTTGACATCTTTTGTAATTAATATTAAAAAATCACTATGATTAATATTTGATTAGTTTGATCTTGTGTTGAAGATAACTTGTTTTGCCTTTATAGTTGCTTTATTTATTTATTAATATTATTTTTTTATATTTTCTTGTTCTTTAAGGAGCCAAATATTTTTTTTATAAATCTTTTGCTATTTTTTTATCATAGAAAATCATTATGTCTTCATGTCAAGAAGTGGTTGCTCCATCCAATATTGCTTTGATAACTACTACTTTGACAGGGAGGATTCCACTATCATCTATTTTGGTGTATAATGAAAAACCTAAAAAGTTAAATAGATTGAACTTCAAGAAACGATAATAAAAAAAAATTTTATTCGATCTAACCACTTTGAACTTGGGTAAAGTTCTTTACAAGGAAAGCACCAAAGTTCGTAGCTAATGAGTCTAACCCTACTGGCTACTACTATAATAGTTTATAATAGTTGTGGACATATGGAATCATATTAATTTTTTGTGTAAGAACTACATCCTAAGTGAATTGAACAATGCATTATATGATTTGTATAGTTTAATCAAAAGTGCTAAGGCATTGTAGGAAGTTTTAGAAAAAAAATATAACATTAAAGATGTTGATATAAAGAAATAAATAGTCAATAAATTTTTAAATTTCAAGATAATTGGTTCAAGAACTATCATAAGATATGTTCAAGAGTTTTAGTTTCTCTTTCATGATATTTATGGTGACAATATGTCTCTAAGAGAATCCTTTTAAGTGGTTGCAATAATTAAAAAATAACCATCATCTTGAAAAAACTTTAAGAACTATCTTAAACATAAATGCAAGGAGATTGGAGTTGAAGACCTTATTTTCAAGTTAAAGATAAAAGAGGACAATAAATTGTTCGAAAGAAGAGCCAACTTTTTTATTGTGACCTCTAAAGAAAATATCATTAAACAAGTTGGAAAGACTCATAAAAACTAAAAGAAAAATATTGTTTTGCAAGGGGAAATGATTGCTAAGAAGTTCAATATCAAATGTTTTGTTCGCAATGAGGTTGGACACCAAGCCAAAAATTGTAAAAATAATGGTCAATAAGAAACCTTAAGAAAGGAATTGCATAACCAATGTTACTGAGGTTGATCACCTTACAAATAAAGTTTAAAAAATAAAAATATCTACCATTGTTTTTAAAGTCAACCTAATCAACAATCCTGAGCAATGGTGGGTTGATATTAGCGTAATAAAAAATGTGTGCACCAAGAGGAGGATGTTTTTTACTTGTAGAGAAGTGGATGGTGAAAACTTGTACATGGAGTACTCATCAACCTCCATGGTACTGGGAGTTGGGAAAATTATATTAAAAATAACTTCTAGAAAGTTTCTCACCCTCAACAATGTACTTCATATTGCTGACATTAAGAAAAACTTAGTGTTTAGCTTATTAATGAGCAAAAATGGTTTTAGAATGGTCGTTGAGAGATAAATTTGTACTCTAAAGTATTTTTGTAAGAAAAAGATTTATTAGCGACTTTCAAGATGAATGTAATAACCATTGTAGTAGTAATAATAATAATAATACCTCTTCTTCTTATTTGATTGAGTCTTGTAATGTATGACATAGTATGCTAGAGCATGTGAATTACAATTTTATACAAAGGTCAATTAACCTTGAATTAATACCAAATATGGTTTTTGAGAAAAAAAAAATCATAAAAGTGAGGTTTGTGTAGAATCAAAATTCATAGAACCTTCATTTCAAACAATTGAAAGAAATAATGAACCTTTATATTTAATTCACTTGAATATTGGTGATTTAAAAATGGTACAAACTAGAGGTGGAAATAAATACTATATTACCTTTATAGATGATTGTATAAGGTATTATTATACCTATTTGCTTAGAAGAAAAGATGATGCTCCTGAAATGTTTAAACATCATAAGAATAAAGTTGAAAATCAACCTAAAAATAAAATAAAAGTAATAAGAAGTGACAAAGATAGAGAATACAAAATACTATTTGATAAATGTTATTCCTAAATGGTATGAATGATAAATGATAAAGTTGAAGTATCAAATCATCATTCCTTATTACTACAATAAAATGACATTGTGAAATGTAAGAATCAAAGCATTAAAGAAATGATGAATGACATGTTGATAAGTTTAGAAACACCTCATAACCTGTAAGAGGAGGGAATTGTAATTGCCAATTATATACTTAACAAAGTACCAATAAAAAAGATTAGGAAAAAAAACCATATAAATTGCATAGTTATTAAACTCGGACCAACCTGATGGGTTGACCCGGGGGCTGGACCGGTCCAGCTTTGTCAAAAGACCAGCCGGTGCAACGACCCGACCAAACCTGGTCGAACCGGCGGGTCAACCCGTGACCTAGGCGAGACCCGATGTTTTTTTTTTTTTTTCATATGTGGGATTTCAAACCCATTAGTATATATACTCTATGTTTTCAAGAAAAAAAGTTATATTTTTTCAATGTGGGATAAAAAACCTTTTGGTTTAAATACTTCAACTTAAAAGGATAACATATTATCTTTTTAATGTAGGATTTGATACCCATTAGTATATATACTTTATGTTCATAAGAAAAAAACTATCTTTTTTCAAAGTAGGGTTTGAAACCCATTAGTATATATACTCTATGTTCCCAAGAAAAAAAGTTATCTTTTTTTCAGTGTAAGATTTGAAACTCATTAATATATAGACTCTATGTCACAAGAAAAAAAGCTATGTTTTTTCAATGTGAAATTTGAAACCCATTAGTATATATACTCTATGTTTTCAAGAAAAAAAGTTATGTTTTTTTAATTTGGGATAAAAACCGTATTTGGTTTAAATACTTCAACTTAAAAGCTTAACATAATATCTTTTTAACGTGAGATAAAAAAATTTTTTAAATATTCTTTTAAACTTTATTATTTACAATATGTATAGCTTATATTTACATGAATTTTTTCTTAATTTTTTCATATAAAATATTAAAACTTTAATTTTTTTTAATTTTTCTGGGTTGATCCAAATTGACCCAGGTTGACCCATGAAACCCGGGACCTGGCCCCTTAGCCTGGTCAATCCTCGAGCCGGGTTTAATAACTATAATAAATTGTGAAAATATAAAAGACTTCTTATAAATACTTCAAAATACAAGGGTGTCTTGCAATGGTAGCCGTGTTTGATACCAAAAAGGTCAAAATAGAAACTAAATTGTGGATTATGTTTTTATCGGATATACCTACTGTCATGACGTGCATGACATCAAATGGCGGAGCTGCCTTCTAGAATGAAAATGGTTTTGTGTTTAATGAGAAAGTTATGATTTGAGGGAATTGCCACTTAGAATTTTTTGTGCAAGTGGAAGACACATCACCCCTAGTGCACCCTACCTAAGATAAGTGCATTGTTGATTGATTGTTTTTCTAGGTCATGTTTCTATCTATTAGTCTTGTTTAAGGTTCAAAGCAAATCTCCCTTTCGTAAAAAAATATTTATCTTATCGAGTTAAATCCTAACCATTTTAAGATTTAAATTTTAACAGCACATTTAATTTTTTTATTTTTAATACTTAATTATATATTTTATAATCTAATTTTATACCTTAAAATATTAAAATCTATAATTAAATTCTAACATTCTAAATATTAATTAAATAAATTAATAGTTGTGAGATTTTTGGTATTTTTCCTGCCGCAAAACACTACCGCCTCGGTAACCCCGCTATACTTCGAGGGATTTAACGATGGCTGGATTACCAGACGCTGAGAAGAACTTTCAATAAGTTTGTGAGGTGACTGCACTGTTCATATACCGTAGGAATAATCAAAGAAATTGGAGATTCGGTTTTGTTTCAATGAAATTGACTACTACAATAAAAGAAACCCTGTTCTTCAACTCAACAATATATGGTTTGTTGCGAGCAAATTTGAAGCGAATAGAGGAATCATCGGCAGGACCAAAGCCAAATAGTCAGAGCAACAAATCAGTTGAACGTGTTCCTGTACCTATTAAACAACGAGACTCAAGAAGTGATGGAATGGTAGTGCAAGCAGGAAATAGAAATAACCCTTCTTCTGCAGTCGAGGAGTTCAAAGAGGTCAGTAATAGTTCATCTCTATCTGTGCAATTGATCATTCATGACCCCACTAAGGAGGATGCTGCGTGGATGAAAAGTAGCCTACTGGGAGTATTGAGTGAAGGAATCGATTATAAAAAGATAAAGCAAGCTTTGATTGATAATGGGGTGCAAGTGTCAGGGTTTCGGTTTATGGGTGCTACACAAGTCTTGATCTTTTTTTTTATTCTTACGATGATATGATCGGGAGCTTTTGAATTGAATATAGCACCATGGGGTATTTGTTTTGATGAGTTAAGACTTTGCACTGTGATAGATGGTCCTTTAGACCGCTTTGCTTGGATTGAAGTCACTGGCTTACCAGTCATTGCCTGGAATGTTACTAGCATCGACAGGCTTCTCCTGGTTCATGGCAGAATCATTGGATTTGATCAAATCAATCTGTGATATAGCAGTCTTCGATTGAATGGAACTGATTATATTGTTATTAGACAGGAACTCAGTACACTTCATTTT
>Ga0325402_1004266_pt1 | contig 13158 bp, 14 predicted proteins | sample PopdelMetagenome_22_FD_207212 | JGI IMG/M metagenome (GOLD analysis project Ga0325402, IMG submission 207212) | Populus deltoides microbial communities from Bellville, Georgia, United States - Xylem-PdKOR-R3 | ecosystem: Host-associated > Plants > Phyllosphere > Stem > Wood/Secondary xylem... | reverse complement strand
TGTTATATATTGTATCATGGTCCTTGTAGTTAATTTTGAGTTGGACCTCTTAAATGAGTTAATTAATAGTTCTACAGCTTCTTTTATCTTCTAGACATGATTGTTTTAAGGTGCATGTATGGGTGGGGATTTACACACACACACACCGGTTAAGAATTAGTGGAATGCGTTGGTTATACTTTATATACACTCTTCCTCTTGTTTTTATTTTCTTGGAGGGTAGATCTAACTCAGCTGTATTGATTGGGTTACATCTAACTGGCCCGGCCTCGTTACTATTTCATACCAGTAATCAGGCCAGGCAGCAGGCACGCACGAACTAGTTATCGCGCGTGCCCTGCACAATACCTTTCCACTGTTTAGCATTTTAGAAAATGCAGAAACTGGGCAGGAGGAAGAAGGGCGTACCTGGAGCTGTAGCTTGAAGGTGAAGATGATGGTGTTGGAGAGCTTGAGGTTGCTGGTCCAACGTACTCCTTCTCCTCCGCTTTTTTCCTTGTTTTTATTTTCTTTGGTTGTCTGTTCGTCGTCTGTCTCTCGGTTTTCTCCCTTCCCTCTTCTGGTCCTACTTCGTCCCCTGTTCTCTATGTTATTGCCCCTCTCTTTGTTCCCAGTTTTTTTTTTCTGTTAGCTCTTCTCTCTGGGAAAAAGCCCCGGTTCCCTCTGTTTTTTTTAGCCTCTCTGTTTTCTTTTCTCCCCCCTCCTCTCCTCTTCTCTCCTGGTCTTCTCTGTCTTTTATAGGCTTTTCTCGCGCAAGGCTAATCCTCATCTTCCCCGGGCGCTGATCTTCATGTGGAGATAGAATTTGAGACTCCGTGTTTTGGTTGGATTGGGACACCAACAGTCCTGCCATTGTTGGACTGTTGGTGGTGGTTTCCTCCATGCCTCAATGGCTTGTTATGGCCGAAGGTAGTGCACACTAGAGGGGAGAGAGGAGAGAAAAAAACCCAGCCCCCGCCCTCCGAGAGCAAAAAGCTCCTTCCTCACAGCCAGCAACCCATTCCCTGTAATCTTCTTCCCCAAAGTCACGAGAGGAAGCAAGAACCTAAACGAAAAAACTTCCAAAAAGCAGCCCGTTGCCGCAGGGACTCCCTCCTTACATTCTTACTGCCTTCGGTTAAGCTTGTCCTCGTCAAGGCAAGATAATACCATCCCTCAACCATACTAGCACTGTGCACCTCCTCCAGCTCCAGAAGCAGTACAGAGGCAACAGCGCGTCTCCTCCCTTGCATCAGTTGCCCATCCTCACCGGCCGCATCTCCAGCAAACTATCCTCTCTGTACTGCACCGTGGGCAGGTAATAGCAGCTGTCTCTCCTCAGCCACATGTGCAGACATCCCCCCTCAGCATCAACAATAACTAGAGTACCAGCAAGGAGGAGAGACCCAGCAGAGGAGGAGGAAGACGAAAAGGGAAGAACGCAGGACCAACAAACGGACACAAACACAGGGACACGAAGCAGGAGACCAGGGTAACGAAGCCAACACCGGAGACTAAGAAAACAGAACGACCAGAACAAGTGAAGATAAGAAGAAACTGGGGAGATTGTCTGTTCAGCCAGCAGCATCACGTCTCCATCGCCATCGACGTCCTCATCTCCGGTTGCACCACCCCTCCCTGAACAGACGAACACGAAGGAGGACAGAGGAAGCACAGGACGAACTGAGAGGAGGGAATACCAGTGGAGAACAAGAAGAAACAAAAGAGGAGGAGAAAGCAGCCGGCCAGTCTTCCTTCACCAGCGTCTCCATGGCCAGCATTATAGGTAAGTTCTTCGCCTTCCCTCCATTTTGCATTTTAATTCACTAACACTGTGCACCTTTGAATTATAATTACTTGCCTCGTGATATTACCTTCATCTTCGAGCAACAGCCCCCTGCCCCTGAAACGAGTAAGCTTCTTTTCCCTCCATTCTCCTGCCTTCTTTGTGCTTGCATTGCACTGTGCGAAGTGCAACATGCATGCGTGAATAATTCACGCATGCGTGCTGCCGTCCAGCCAACCAGGTCACTGGTTTGAGCCGGTGACCGAGCTGGTCCAGCCGGGTCCAGCCCCGCTTATACAGGTTGAGTTGGACCAGCCCAAGCAAAAAGAAAAAAAATAAAAATAAAACAAGTTTCCCTTTTCTTTTAATCCAAATTTTGTAGATTTGTCCACTTGCGCCCTAATTAGAAATAATATATCTTTCGGTTTACGTAATATTTATCAACACTAAAATTGGAAATATTTGTAGTTGAATATTCACTGATACTAGAGTCAGGAATATCTGAGGCAGACCATGAAAAGCATGATACAACAAACTCTTAGCAATTTAAGACAAAAAAAACAATGCAGCCTGCCATATATAAGATGCTTAAGGGGTAATAGTATCTTTCCTTTCGGTTAACCAGTCCCGTACCATAAAATCTCTGTTAACCATATACACTACCAGAAAATCGATAAAAACAAACGGAAATACCGAGGGAATTACAGTTGGAAAAAAATTAAAACAAAGCAAAAAAATAAATAAAATGATGACGTGTCATTTTTACACACGGAATTTATTCAAATGGTAAACTGTGAACACTGTTCATGATGTCACTTATAAAGGGAATCATCGATGGAATTTTCCGTCGGTATTTTCCAGAGAGCTCTAGAACTGTTCACTTTCCAATTGCACTGTTAATTGTTGTTCTTTACGGACAAAATCACCGACGGATTGAAAAGTCGTTGGTGTTATTTGGTGGTTTTCTGAAAAATTCAATTAATTTAAAATTTTCATTTAAATATTACAGACGGAATCACCGACGAATTGAAAAATCATCGATAATTGTTGGCGGTTTCTGAAAACTTTTTACGAAATTGAAAATTTAATAATTAAAAAATATTAATATTCAATTATCCATTGGTAACTCCGTCGCTAATGCGTTCCAATAAAAAACCTGAATCCTCTTATTTCACAAGAGACATACTCATTTCTTATTCTTCTTCTTCTTTTTCACTATATGTTAAAAACATCAATATCTATTTCTTTCTTTTCTTTTCTCTCCTCATCTCCTTTCTTTTCCTCCATGCTCGGGTATATCTTCTTCTTCTTTCTTCTTTTATCCTCTTAGTTTTTTTTAATTAATATGCTTTATGAAATTTTTTTTTCTCTCCTTAGCTTCACTTGCAACTACATTAAGGTAAGATTTTTTTTTCTTCTTTTTTCATGATTTTTTTCACTATATTTGTTTTTGATTTTATTTTTAATTGTTTTTGTTCTTAATAATTATATAAATGTTGTTGTGAGATTTTTTTTTATATGAGATCAATTTTTAATTGATTTATTTATAGAATTTTTAAATTTTTAGCAATCGCAACTTCATTTGAATTGATTGTACACTATAGGAGCACTCAATCCACTCAATCCCACTCAGTATTTTGTACATTCTTTACTCTCAGTGATGCTATCCATTAATTTGAATCGATCCAATTCCCTATGAACTTTCTCTCCTGAATCCGACTGCTCTACACATCCAAATACACCAAATGTAAAGAGAATGACTCGAGAACCCATGATTTTTATTTATTTATTTATTTTTGCCATTTCAACTCCATCAAAATCCTCTGAAACCCATTAAATCACCAAGTCTGACCACAGATTTTATTTTATTTTTAAGGAAATCTATTCATGGCACCACTCCATTCTTAGACAACTACAGTGTGCTTCAGTCTGAGTTTTGGAACCATTTCATCAAGAAAGATTTGAAATTATGGTTTGATGAAGAGGCCAGCCATGGTCATATATGTGGTGACATGAAAAATGGATGCCAAGGTTGGGGAGATGTGAAAGAAATTTCTGGGAAAGCTTATACAGAAGCAGCAAACATCATACTTACTAGGTTTAAGGACCAATCGTTTCATCAACAAGAACCAGTGTTCTAGTCCTTTCAAATACTAAAAAAGTCTGAATTTGAATTTTGAACTTCGATGTAGGATTACAAGTCCAAGTCAACATTGAATAATTACTGAGGAAGAAGATAGAGTAGCGTAAAATATGAGATTGGAATTACCACAACTGCCTTGAAAATTATATAAAGATATATAGATGAAGTGCTTCAACAATAAATCATCACTGCGATAAATTAAAAGATGAGCAGTTAGTCAGTTAACCATTACTATCTACTCGGTACAGCTTCATCAACTTCGAGATGACGGACACTACTGCTTCAGAACATCCCCTATAAATTGTCAGGCAAGATTACTCACCCTCGACACCAGATCAAAATTTTGAAACTAATAATCTTAAGTCGTTATTAAGGGTGATCTTTTCCTTGTATCTTTTGCATTATGGGTTCTGGCTTCCTAATTTGCATGTGCCTACGACCCCAGCCCACTTCATGATTTCTGTGCAGCAATAAATGACACCAAGCTTGCTGGTATACGTGGAAAAAACTTCACACAAATATTAGCTTTGGACAGCTAGGTTGATGGGCTTGACTGGTGACCATCTAAAAAATAAATAAGTCTTTTATGGAACATGAAAGATGTATAATTAAGTCAATTATGTGTATGTAATGAGAAAAATATACGAGAAAATAAAATGAAGGTTAAAGAGTGTGTATTTGGTCTAGAAGTTATATGGCTAGCTTGATTTTGTCTGACTTTCATGGCCAAGTTATCGCACCCGACCACCCGAGAAGTGTTTTTCCTGGCAGCCTTGAAAAAACTCTTGCTTTCACGGTCTTCGCCACCCCTCACCGTCATGGCAGACCTCTAATCCCACCATCAGTAATTATAGCTAATAATAGGACAGTGATTTGAATGATATGTTGCAGGCCGCACGATCCACCGAGTTATGACACCCGGCCATCCCGAGAAGCATTTTTATCTGGCCAAGGAGGAAGAGATCTCTTCTTCCAAATAAGCGAAGAGTACGCGACTATGGCCTTCCTTTACAAGGGCCATCGCATACTAGGTCACCTAGTGTCATGTTCTCCGTAGGAAACATCTCCAAAGCCAAGTTGGGGCATGCCCTGATCCGCACTACTCTCAGGCCCGAACTCCTGGCTTTTATGGTGTTTGGTTGATTTTAGCTAGGACTTGTCTTGATAGAAATTACTCTCTAGCTTGTAGGCTTGCTTTTGCTTCGGCTTTCTTGTCTTATGACTAGGCCTTGGAATTTCTTCATGGATAGGAGATTATATCATTAGTGGAAAAAATGGTGTTGGTTTTGGTTTAGCTTGTCATGGTGGCTCTTGATTGATGTGTCATGTAATGGTTGTTGTGTCATGGAAATAGCAAAGAAAAAGTTGTGTTAATATAAAAAAATTGTATGCATGAGAAGTTTGTGTGAGTGACTCGTGGGGATCTGAAAAAAGGCATAAAAAAGCATGTTGGACAAGATTGGATAGATCGGGTCAACACCAAGTCTAAGGTGGCTTTTTGGGTAAAAATTCTAGCCAAAGGCTAGCCCAAATGACTGAAAAAAAAATTAGAAAAAACTTCCTTTTCTTTTTTCTATGTACCATCATTACCCCCCAGTTTTTTAAACATGCATGTTTTGAAGATTTTAACCAACAAAAATAAGAGGAAATACTTACTGCATAATTATTATCTTCCTTTGGTCATGCTCGCATGAAAATGTTATCGTGGCTAGGCCTTTTTTGTTAATGTTTTCTATGTGAAATTTCTTCATGTAAATTTTTATCAACATTTTTTAAAGAGAGAAGAATTTAATTGTGTTGCTTATGACGTTAAGTTAAGTAGTATTGTAACAACAGAAATGAGTGTAAAAGTAATATGGTCTATATATGTGTTTTGAGAACGTATTTTAGATGAAAATGTTCCATGAGTAGTTACAGCGATTGAAGAAGGATCCCAATTGTTTTTGGGGATAAGTTATTATGGAGACTTGAAGAAGGATCTGTGATCCTTTTTTAGAAATAAATGGTCACGAAGACTTGGAAAATGATCATTGATTCTTTTGCAGACAAGTAGTCATGAAAACCAGTAGAATTTTAATGGATACATATGGAGACATGGAGGCTTCATGGGGACATAGAGATTTTCATGGAAACTTGGAGAAACACTGTTGTTTTTTATTTGAAAAATTCAAAATGAGTTGAGATACAATTTCTAAGTCTTAGCTTATCTCAGACAACGCATCATAAAGATTTTTTCATGTTTGTTCAGTTGCATCTCCTCAAGAAATTGTTAAGGTATCCTTTGTAAATTAATCTTTCTATCCCTTTTTTTTTGGTGCATGGCACTCTTATATGCCGTGCCCATGATCATGATGAAGAAATAAAACTTGCTAGGGCTTCTTATATTTGATTCACTTTTTATAAGAGGTAGGTATTGCATAAAATATTTTTTTTTATAACAGCTAATAACTCAGCACTACCTGATGGTGAAAGATATGGTCAAGAAATATATATGTATGTGCATGTAAAGGGAAAAATATATCGATTGAGAAAAATTAAATAAATCTTGGCAATGTGGAGCAGCAGAACAAGGAGGACTATAAAAATAGGAAAAATCAAGCTGTAATTTTTGGAGGAAATTTAAGGCCTAATTGTACCTCATTATGCCAAAAAATGGAGAAACAAATGCAAATTCAAGGTCAAATTAAATGATTATTGGATGAATTAGCATAAAACTTAATTCCAATGACATAATTAAATTTTTAATAGGCCAATTTAATTTAATCATGGGCTAAATTAAATTTTTATTATGTTTAAGAATTAATTTGGGTCCAATTGAAGGATTTAATTAAGTGCAAGGATTTAATTATACTTTAAATGGGTCAAATTAATTTTATTTGGGGCTTAATTGGTGAAATATTAAGTTTGGGAGCCTAATTTGGGCTTAATTGAGAATGTTGGAATTTTAAGAGACCAAATTTAATTTTTACCAAGTTAATTGATTGAAATTAGGGGTCAAATTGCAAGAAAATTGAAGTTTTGGGGTCAATTAAGGGTTAAATTGAAGAAATTGACATCCAAGGACGTTTCTGTAAAAGGCACCAAACTATAGGGGTGAACTTGACAAACAACCGGGGGTGAAATTGAAGAAATTGAAAGTTTAATAGTCAATTAGGGGTTGGGGTTAAATTGTCAAAATCCGAGACCAAGGATCATATTGTAAAAGGCGTGTAACTTCGGGGCTGCAATTGAAATTCATCAGGGGGCTTAATTGCAAACGTTTAGGGTCAATTAGGGGTTCTATTGAAAGAAATTGAAGGATGGAGGACTGAAATGTACTTTGGCCAAAAACAGAACTCAGCACTGTTCATTATCTTCTTCATTTTTTTCTGAAAAGGCTGCTCCGGTTACCTATTTTGTAGGTGCATGTAATGCACCTAACGTCCATAACATTTAACCAAAATTGCACTAAAATGATCCTCTGCAGTTCCTCTACAGATATATGTGAATATTCTAGTCTGAATGACAACTAATCGGTGCTGGTGCCGGCCTAAACATACCAACTCAGGCAGCCTGCAGCTGCAGATTTGACAATTTGACAGTGCACCATGCCTATTTTGAGCCAACGGTTGGGATCCTTCGCATCTGAATTAATGGCTGAAATTTTACCCGGGTGTAGAAGAGATTACTCTCTTCCACATCCTATAAATAGTGTCGGGTTTGATGGCCTGGAGGAGGAGAAAATCGGGTCCAAAATCGGGGAAAAACCAGCCACCTCCCCCTGTTTTTCTTCTTTTTCTGCCGTCTCTCTCTCTCTCTCTCTCTCTCTCTCTCTCCTTTCTCCTTCTCAGCCGTGCCTTCAGCCACCACCACCACTGTCACCGCCGACTGGACAACCATCCTCTCCACCACACTTCTCCCTCTCCACTGATGCTTCTCCCTTTTTCTCCACAGCGGCAGCAGCTCATCAGCACCACCATTTTCGTTTTCTTCCTTCTCCAGCACCGGCAGCAGCAACATCAGCGCCGACCTCCACCTCCACAACCGGCTTTACCACCATAATTTCCATCAACCCAGCTCCTCATCAGTGGCAGAGCAGCCACCGTGACCTTCTCTCTCTTCTCCTTCCAGCTTTTCTCTCTCCTCTGCAACTTTTTCTTCTTCCTCCCACAGCCGACTCCGGCCACCATCACCTCAGTTGACGCCCCCTGAGCCACCGGCCGAACCACCTCATCACGACCGAGACCCCCACGCTAGGCAACTTCCTCCTCCCAGCTTTGCCTCTTTCTTCCTCGTCGTGGCTGCTGCATGCAGAATTCATTTCCGCATGCAGCAAGCCAATTAATTAGCCCCTGGTTTGGGCCGGGCCAGTTATGGCCCAGCCCAAGTGGTCGGGTCTGGCCCAGCCCTCCTTTTTTTCTGAAAAAAAAATCCAAAAAATTTCAAAAATCCTTTGAAAAAAATTATGATTTTCTCATATATTTTTCTACCAATTTTAGTGTAATATCGGGTTGTATATTTACATTGTAAAATAAAAATCCGGTATTAAAAGACCTATTTTTCTCCGAAATGTTCAAAAAAAAAAATCAAAACATTTTCAAACAGAAAAAAATATTTCATTGCATACAGCCAAATCCTAAAATTTTTCTAAGCATATTTTTCATTAAAAATAAAAATTGCATCTTTTTCATGTTTTAAAAAATTCAAAAATGGATATCGTAACCAGTTTATGGATACATATGGAGACATGGAGGCTTCATGGGGACATAGAGATTTTCATGGAAACTTGGAGAAACACTGTTGTTTTTTATTTGAAAAATTCAAAACGAGTTGAGATACAATTTCTAAGTCTTAGCTTATCTCAAACAGCGCATCATAAAGATTTTTTCATGTTTGTTCAGTTGCATCTCCTCAAGAAATTGTTAAGGTATCCTTTGTAAATTAATCTTTCTATCTCTTTTTTTTTTTGGTGCATGGCACTCTTATATGCCGTGCCCATGATCATGATAAAGAAATAAAACTTGCTAGGGGTTCTTATATTTGATTCACTTTTTATAAGAGGTAGGTATTGCATAAAATATTTTTTTTTATAACAGCTAATAACTCAGCACTACCTGATGGTAAAAGATATGGTCAAGAAATATATATGTATGTGTATGTAAAGGGAAAAATATATAGATTGAGAAAAATAAAATGAAAGTTAGGGAGAGCTTATCTAGTCTAGAAGTTGAATGGCCTAAGCCTAGTTTGGTCTAGCTTTCATAGCCTTTGGCTATCTTCTACAACATTTAGCTAGCCTTATAGGCCTAGTAATGCTCTGGGTTTCTTGTTTGGTGACTGAGTGTATTTATACACTAAAGCTTTGAAATTTGTTCATGGCAAAAAGATTGTATCATTAATGGAAATATTGATGTTGATATTGGTATGGCTGGCCATGGGTGGTTCTTTTTTATTTTGTTAATAGTCAAAATTTTATTAAGAAAAATGCTACAAAGATAATAGCCCAACTTATATCAGATGAACAAGTAGAGGAAAGGAAAGCACAAAAACTGTTGCATGAAACAGGGGAGAGCAACAAAAGGGGGAACAAACAAATAATAAGAAACCAACTCCTCCCGACTAAACATTCTCTATATTAAGCTCTAAAGAGTTGGAATCAAGCCTTAGCCATAAAGCAATACTTTGGCGCACCATGGAAAAAACAGATTTGAAGGTTAGGCGCAGCGTCATTAAAAATAACATCATTTCGGTGAAGCCAGAAATTCCAAACAACGCATGAGAAAAGAAACTGTCATGAGAAATTCTGATGCTTGCCTTTAACCATAGAAGACCATTGGTAGCACATATGATCAACAAATTTTGGAAAAACACTGCAAAAGCCCCGATTAGAAAGCAGTTTCATCCATATATTCCAAGTGAAGTGGCAGTGAATGAAGAGGTGACTTGAAGAATCCAAGCTTTTATTGCAGAAAGCGCATCTTGACTTCTGAAAGGTGAGGTAGTCATGCTGAAATAGAAAATCTCTTGTGGTTACTTTGTCTTGGACAAGGAGCTAAAGGAAAAGTTGCACTTTTGGTGGGGTTAGTTTTATCCAAACAGAAGATTGGAATAGTTTGGCACCATGGGTGATGTATTATGCCATTATTGTTATGGCATACTTGCTATTGGTAAAAAAAATATTGGTTTTTTTTTAGATAATCATCGAGAGTATATTAAAAAGGTTATAAAACCAATAACCAAAGTGAAATACAAGGATATTAAAAAAAAAACCTACTATAGCAAATATTAAAAAAAATATTGGTGATGGTGTGTTATTAGGGTAAAAAAATGATACCTGCACTGCATGGAAAAATTGTGCGTGAAAAGTTTGAGTTGGTGACTCATAAAAATCTAAAAAAAACGCATAAAAGAAAATGCCTATCAGAATTGGACAAACCAGGTTAAGTAACACTAGGTCTGGAATGGGTTAATTTTTGGTTGAAAATTCCAATCATTTAGACTTGGTCCAAGCAACTAGAAAATTCCAATCATTTGGGCAAGCCCATACAACTAGAAAAAAAAAATTCAAGAAAAAACTACCTCTCTTTTTCTTTTACCATGAATGTTTTATTTTCAGTTTTTTCAGTGTTCTTTGAATTAACAGATTGCTTTTAACACTTTTCACAGCGTTTGTGAATGGGAAGTTCCGCAAAGACCCAAAGCTTGCCACGGCAAATGATTTCTTTTCGGGGCTCAACATTCCTAGAGACATTAGGAATCGAGTTGGATCAAATGTAACTACTAAATGTTGATCAAATACCAGGGGCTTATCTTCGGCTCGCATAGACGACTATGCCACCAAATGGCGGCTTGAACCCAACCCACATTCACCGTCGAGCAACAGAGATTCTGCTAGTTTTGGAGGGCACCCTCCATGTTGGTTTTGTCACGTCAAATCCAGATAATCATCTTATCACGAAAGTCTTGAGCCCAGGAGATGTTTTCGTGTTTCCAACTGGCCTCAGTTCATTTTCAACTCCATGTTGCAAAGACTAATGCAGTTGCTATTGCTGCTTTGAGCAGCCAAAATCCTGGCGTCATCACCATTGCAAATGCAGTCTTTGGGTCTAATCCACCTATCAACCCTTATGTTCTCACTGAGGCGTTCCAATTGGGAAAGAATGTAGTGAGTACTCTCCAAAAACAGCTCGGAGGAAACAAGTAGGGACACATGCAGGGCTTCCATAAACTGGCAGCTTGATTTGATTATGCTTGGCAATGTTTCCTCATTATGTCATATATACCGCTAATACATAATCTGGTTTCTCATGCGCTTTTCTGTGCTGATTCTCTTTCCAAATTTTGATTGCACACTGAAGGTTAAGAAGCACATGTAAACACCAGAAATTCTTGAACACAGGTGATACAACATACGTGTATATATATACATGGAGTAACGCACACCAAAGTTTCGTATCCAAATGCGTTACGAAACTGTTTCTGTTGCTGTTTTCTATCCTAGTCTTTTCACACAATGATCTATCAAGAATGGGATGCCCGAAGAAATATGAAGAAGAATGCGGTAAATTCTAGTCTTGACCATAAAAATAGTTTCCTAATACGCCTCAGTTTTCCTAGGTATAGTTGGAAGAGCAACATGAAGCCATCTGCTCCTCGTTTCTGCATATTCCCAACTGTTTAAGACTTGAACCACAAAACTAAGACATTTTAGATTGGAGCATAATATTTCGAAGCAGACATCTAATCAACTCCACTGATATGCAATAAAGCTACAATTTGAAAATAGATACTTTTGTTATATTCCACCATACATCATTAAAGAAAGGCAGAAAAGTCCAGATACAACTAAAACCTGATGATTTTTACTTCTGGAGTCCAGCTTCAGGTGTGAGACTCGTGGTTATTTCGACAAAAGATATTCATCAAAAAAAGACAGGTTCATTAAAATTTTCAGTGCTGGCAATTTGGAAGTTGAAAAGATATGGTGCGATCAATATTTGTTTGGAGTGATATTAAGATATTATTTCAGTTGACCTCAGCCTCCAATTATGTTATTTTAAAAACAAGATTGGGTACAGATGCCCAAAACTAGGAAATGCATTGGCAATTATAAGCAACTTTTGTCAAGTCACTAGATTAGTGAGATACAAAAATAAGGTAAAGCTTTTAAAACCTAGTCTCTGGGATCACTGCAATAACAGAAATTTCCATGGATTTTGAGAACTTTCATTATTGTGGTAGCGACTACTTTTTAAAATATTTTTTATTTAGAAATACATTAAAATAATATTTTTTTATTTTTTAAAATTATTTTTAATATCAACACATGAAAAAAATCTAAAAACACAAAATAAAAATATTTAAAGCAAAGAAAAAAAATTTAGCAATCGCAACTTCATTTTTTCCATATGAATTTTTTTAGTTGAATTTATTTTTTCATGTTATTTATTTGTTGCAAATTTGTTTGAGTTGATTTTCTTCTTCTTTTTTCCAAGCGTTTCGAGTATTATAGAGTGTTAATTTATATTAATTTAATTATTTTATAGTTCTATAAAATAGATTTTTTAAAAAATATTTTTAAATAATTACCTATGGAATTACATACGGTATTTTTTCGAGGAAAATACCGACGGAATGAAGCAGATATTTTTTTCTTTTTTTTGTGTGCTTTTTTTGTTAGTAAATCCATTGGTAATAATATTTTTTTATTACCAACGGATTTACAAATATTATTACCAATGGATTTACCGACGGACAAAAAATTACCGACGAAAGATATTTCACCGACAGAGCATTTCCGTCAGTGATTTCGTTGGTAAATTAATTACCAACGGACTGATAGTACAAATACTGACGAAAAATTCCGTCAGTAAATATAAAGATTGTGGTAGTGGTTGTCTTTCAATTTAAGTTTTTTAAACTATCAATGTTATTTAAACTACCAATTGCGTTAGGTTTACCACTACCTGTAGGAATATTGTGCGTTACATGATCAAAACCAGATGATATACAAAGGATATGATACTCATTAATGTTGGCTAATGCAACTTTATTTGTTGGACAATACATACTTGCTTTTCCAATTTGATCAACTAAGGATTCGATTATACAATTTTATAATTAAGGGATCAAAAAGTGGTTTAATTGGCATTTTCTGTGTTGTTTTTATGGCTTTTTCCCAGGTATAATTGGTCATAGAAAATAGGAAAAAAGTACATCTAAATTTGTAACAAGACATCTTGCGTACCCAAGAGTCTAATGATGCAAGCAT
>Ga0325402_1004265_pt1 | contig 13158 bp, 11 predicted proteins | sample PopdelMetagenome_22_FD_207212 | JGI IMG/M metagenome (GOLD analysis project Ga0325402, IMG submission 207212) | Populus deltoides microbial communities from Bellville, Georgia, United States - Xylem-PdKOR-R3 | ecosystem: Host-associated > Plants > Phyllosphere > Stem > Wood/Secondary xylem... | reverse complement strand
TCCAAAAAATTAAATTTTTTTTTTGCTAAAATTTAATATGGTTTGTATGTTTTGGATCGTTTTGATGTGCTGATATCAAAAATAATTTTAAAAAAATGAAAAAAAATCATTGGCATGCATTTCGACACGAAAAGTTATTTGAAAAGCAACCACTACCACACTGCCAAGCACTCTCTAAAAAAACAATAAAATTGACATTTAAATGTTAAAATTAAAAAAGATATATTTACTTAAAAAAATAATAAAATCCACAATAAATCAGAACACGGATGTTGTTACCACAAAACTTAAAGAAATATTACTTGTGTTGAGAAGAAGGGGGATTTTTTTTGGGGGGTGGTTGTTTGTAGTTTGGGAGGGGAGAGTTGGGATGGGGAAGAAGGAGAAATAGGGAAAGAGAGGGTCGGCAGAGTGGTTATATATCAGCTCTTACCGATGGAAACACTAATGACCTCATTCTGTCAGTGATTCCGTCGGTAAGTCTGACGGTGAATTGGTCACGTCACGGTACGGAGATCCCGGTTTGAATCCCTCAGTAAGTCCGTAGGTAAAATCGCCCGCAAAAACTTCCACGTCATCGAACCACTTTTTTGTTTTCAAATTCTATATATTCCGTCTGTAATTCAGTCGGTATATACCAATAGAATGAGTCTGTTGGTATATACCGACTGAATTACAAACAGAATAGTGTCCGTCGGTAATTATCACCGCAATTTACCGACATAATTATTCCATCGGTAATTCCGTTGGTTTTAGGCGAATTTCTGGTAGTGTGTTCACTAGGGTTCTAGATTATAGCTATTTGATTATAGAATTAAAAAGTGAGTCAGCCAGAAGGTAGTTAATTGGCATTTTACCAGACATAAAGAGGTGTTTGGAAATGTGGTGATGGTTGTTTTTTAAAATATTTTTTGTTTGGAAATGTATTAAAATAATATATTTTTTTATTTTTTAAAAATTATTTTTGACATCAGCACCTCAAAACAATTGATAAACATAAAAAAATAAAAAAAAATTTAAAAATTTAAAACGTAAAAACAAAATAGCAATAATAGCAAGCAGAACATAAGATGCAGTTAAGGATTCGTATAAGATTTAATATATTATTTTTGGAACACGACAGTTAAAACCTTTGAAATTGAAGAAAGCACCATACAACGATGATGATGGCCTTGCTGAATTGAACCTGATTGCCTCAGGTTGTGGCTTACGTCGCCTTGCTTTGTGATAGGAAAGACGTCTACGACAGCTTCGCTTCTTGTCATCAAACTCTGACAATTCATGGAAACCTAAACAAATTTTGCATCCTAAATGCAGCATCAGCAGACTTGTTTAGCCGTAGATAATAACATCAGAAAGTTAAAGCTAGCAAAAGCAACAAAGCTAAATCATGGAGATTAAAAATGAATAATTACTTAGAATTCCCCAAGAATCAAGATCCATGAGAGAACCTGCCTGCTGCAAGAATTCCCCAAGAATCAAGATTCATGAGAGAACCTGCCTGCTGCACTTTTTTATGGCTTCCTGAAAAGGATTTGTGTTCAAGAATTGATCATGAATGATAATTTTGTTATTTTGAGATTTCAAAGATTTTTTAGTCGTTAAAATAATAATCTTGTAAATAATGAGATATATTTATTTATTCCAAGAATTTTGCGTCTTCTCAATTAGGATATTTATTTTGAGACTGAGAAGGTAGATAAATTATTTTGAATTCACAATTTAACATGACATGGAAGGAACATGCATTAGAGAGAGGACATGTCGTGCAATATTAACTTAATCTATAGCTTTTTTTTTTATTTTCTTTTTTAATTTTGGTACAATAAAAAGCTCTTCAAATATGTAGAATAAAAGCCCAATCTACTTAGATAAAACATATTTAGAGTATGAGATGAGATCAGCTTATACTGCAAATAGTTTATTACTGAGTCATTGCGTAATTAATTAATTGGAATAGAGAGCATGTATCCCATCAATGTCATCCTGAGCGAGATCTCTTTTCTTCTTTCCAGGTGCTATCGTTGGATACATGATGGCTTCGGGATGATCTTTACTATGATAAAGGCCAAGCAGATGTCCTATTTCATGAACAGTAACGGATTCCAGGTCAGTTTGATCCATTGCGGGGTCAGTGCTCCAGTTCTCGTCTGCATCGTAATGGAGACGGCCGTCTTGTGGAAGAAAACCATGAGCCAGTTGTTTCCCTGGTCCATCAAAAGGTTCCTGGTCCCCATGATAGCCGCTGTAGAACGCAATTACAATATCTGCTGATGCACTGTCAGTCGCCTCCTGGAAAGTGAATGGAGAAACCTCGGCCCATGTCTGGAAAGCTTTTGAGCAGACCGACCTCAAGATGTCCGAACCAACAACTTCGACACCCGAGCCAAATGTGTAGGTCAGAGCATACTTGGAAGGTGGCCACTTTTGTGTCCCGAAATCATAATGAGCAACCATGTGGACCTTCTTGTGTTTTGATTTAGTGCTGTTCGGTTTTGTGGATGGAGTGTTTATGATATCAGGCATTCCACATCGTGGAATCACCATTTGTTGTATGGTACTAGAGTCAAGGATACCAGTAACATTCAGATGAAAATATTCTTGGTATGTTTTGAGTGCTAGCTCCAAGTGGTCATCAAAATCACTGCTTGTGAGAGTGATATCACTTGGGTAGTACCCAAACTTTTTGAGGTATTGTTTGAGCTCAATAAGCCCTTCCACAGCTTGACCCTTTTGGACCCCCTCCAGCCCTTGAAGGAAGCTGCGAAAAGATTGCCGATGCTCGGGTTTCAAAGTTCTTGCCTGACCTCTGAAGAACTGGATAGAAAAGATAACGAGGATTGCTGATAAAAGACGAGAAAGTTTAGGAGCCATATCGTATGTTGTTTCGGAGAATGGCTTCAGACGTGGGTTGTGGCTTTCAATTCTAGTATCGGATGGCTATTTATAGACATATATTATGTTGTATTGGCATTAGGACTATAGAATATGTCTTGAGATTTACTACTATCCTTATTTTTGTTAATTCTGATTACTTATTTTCAAATATTAATTATTGAGACTACATTTGTCCTTCAAGCATCTAATTTATTTATTTTCTTTCATAGTAATCAATGAAATTACTATCTAAATATTTGACTTTAACGCTGCCTCTAACCTTCAAATTTGTTTCTCCATGGTGCGCCAAAGTATTGCTTTATGGCTAAGACTTGATTCCAACTCTTTAAGCTCAATATAGAGAATGTTTAGTCGGGAGGAGTTGGTTTCTTATAATTTGTTTGTTCCCCCATTTGTTGCTCTCCCTTGTTTCATGCAACAGTTTTTGTGCTTTCCTTTCCTCTGCTTGTTCATCTGATGTACGTTAGGCTATTATCTTTGTAGCTTTTTTCTTAATAAAATTTTGACTATTAACCAAATAAAAAAACTTTCATTTATATGGCTATTATTAGATATCATTATCCAACAAAATCAACAACTTCTACTATTAAGAAAGTACATCTCTCTAACCTTGAGGAGTGTAGCTCAACGGGTTAGGTCCTGGGTTTGCTCCCAGAGGTCACCAGTTCAAGTTCCACAAACCTCAAGGCCATTGGAGACTTACATGGTCGTTAACTTCAGGGCCCGTGGGATTAGTCGAGGTGCGCGCAAGCTGGCCTGGACACCCACGTTAATCTAAAAAAAAAAATGTACATCTCTCTTCTGTGTCCTATAAATTTAAATTATTAAATGACTAATCCTAAATTGAATCAAATTTTTATTTATCATTTCAATAATTTTATTTTCATCATTGTTAGTCTTGAATGATTAAATATAGTATATTTTTTTAATATATCTTTTTTATTTAATTCATTTAAATAATGCCATTGCACTAAAAAAATAGATGATCATGAATTTCCACATGTAAACCACACAAGATACATATGGTAGAGATGATGATCTAAAAAGTCTATAGTTTGTTCATAATGTGTAGACGACCCAAAAAGGCAAGCCATAAGATAAAGAAGTGTCGTGGGACATGTCCTGGAAACTAGAGAAGATGGTGTATATATTATTGGGCCTAGTATCTCGAAGTGCCTCCCAAGCTAAATAAATAATGAACCTCCTCATAGAATGACTTGTCTAGACATAGTGATTCGAAGAGTTAACTGGGGGTGGAATCTAATGCAATCCCAGATTTGTTGGAGGTCCTAACAATCTAAAGAAAAGTCCCAACCACCATCCTTAATAATGTCTGCAACCTTTGCATACTAAGACAATCCAGTAGATGATAAATTCTGGAAAGACAAAAAGTCATTAAAACATTGTACATATGGAAAATAATAATCTAGTTATAGAGAAGTTAGAGAGTCATCACCAATGTAAGAGACAAACATACCTCTACACCAATCTCGACTTTGAAGAATCTTTCGCCATGACCAAAAAGATACCAAAGGTAGCCTAACATGCCAAAAATGACCTCCCTATGAACAATACAGAATGCACCCAAGCTGACCAACTGACAATCTGTTTGAAAGTAGCCTCTAAATATGCTTGAGAATAGCTGCTCTGTTCCAAGTTTTAACCCTTTTAATCCCAAGCCCACCCTCTTATAAAGGATAACAAACCAAAGCCCAAGCCACATTTACCCTTAAAGGGGAAATAGATGAACCCTTCTAGAGAAAAACAACTAGCATGCCCTCAATCTTCCTAATAACAGAACAAGAAAGGATAACATAGTAGACCAATATACTTGGATGGAAAAGAGAATGAATTTGATTAGCTACAAATGACCAGCATATGTAAGAGATGTTGAGGTCCATAACCTGATCTTAGAGAGAATCCGTTCAACCAAAGCCATGCAGTCACTATGTTTTAGTCGAGTAGTAATCAAAGGAACCCCCAAGTATCTGATTGGCAAGGAGCCCAACTTGAAACCCAAGAGATCAAAAATAGATGCTTTCAAATCATCATCCATACCTGATATGAAAACATGACTCTTCTTTAGGTTGATCACTAGCCTTAATAACACAACAAAGTCATCCAGAACCCTCCCTACAACACTTATTGAATATGTGTTTGCCTGACAGAATATCATAAGGTCACCATCAAAGCATAAATGAGTAATATTATCATATTGACACCTCCGATGATAATGGTATCTCTAGTCCTGAGCAGCCTTTTTAAGAATACAACCAAGCCCTCCATAGCCAGCACAACAAAGTTATCTACATGCCCGCTTTGGTTGCGAGACAGCTTGGGGGCATACAACATGCCAAGGACGACTAAACTATCACAATTCTCTGGGTTATTTAAAGACCAATCCGCTTTAGAAGTCATGAAAAACATCAAGCAAGATTGGAAGCTTCTGGTGTTGATAAAAAAGGAATTTGATGGTTTGAGAGATCCAGTTACTAGTAAAAAAAATACCCGAGGTGGAGAAATCTATCATTAGTGACTTTCCTCATGAATCTCGAATTCAAAACCGAAACTTCATAAGCCATTGAATTAAATAAGAGAAAAATGATTAACAATGAGGAAGAGTTAAGAGAACAACTGGAAAAGGTCCAGGTAGAATTGGGCACCAGTAAAGCCCTTAGGATGTCCCTTGAGGAACAATTCTTCATTGAAGAGAAACTGAGGAAGTTTGTGGCGTAACAGTTGATGGAAAAAGATTAAAGAGTCATGTCTTTAGAGAAGCAGTTGAGAAAGGAAAAAGTGGCTAGAAACCAAGCTAAGAAAGAGCGAAGAGAATTGAGAACAAGTTAGATGCAAAACAATACCAAATTTGAGACATTGAAAGCCAATTTCAATTATTGCAAAATTGAACAACATAAGTAGTTATATAAAGAACATGTGATGTTTGAGAGTGAGTTGGCTAAAGAAAATGTCAAAGGAAAAGTTGTTAGGAATTCTAAAACTGATGAGATCAACCTGTTAAAGAGAGAGCTCGACAACAAAAAAAATCAGGGCAAAACATTTGGAGGAGGAAAACAAGTTATTGGAGCACCACAATCAGATGATTGATGCCAATAATAATCAACTAAATAGGAGCAGCATGTTGCTCTTAGAAAATATGAGTAACATGGATGAGCATATCGATCGAGTTTTATTTATGCTCGAAGAATTCATCTCAATACCTGATAAGTTAGGAGAGATCTTCACTGATATCAATAAAGTACAACTAAAACTGATGTTTTTCTTAGGGATATAGGAAACAAAGGCTTTGCTTTTCCCCTTGTAGATGATGATGAATGAATTGATCCTCAAATGTAAAAGCTTTCATTGAACATTAATGAAAAATTCTTGGAACCAATCTTCTCAGCAACATCTTGTATTGATGAGTATAAATTTATTAGAAATTGGCTCAAGTTAAATTGCCTTGATAGTTACAAAAAGATCATAAATCTTACCTAAATGATGACATATATCAGTCTAGAAATTTAGCTAATCCACATCCAAACATGCATAACTATACATCCATATGCATTTGTGTTTATGAATTTTTAAATGTTCCCAACAAGTATTTGAAATATAGGTCCCCCTACTAAATTCAACAATACTAGGCTTTGTAAAAGGATGGAAAATGAAGAAGGGGCTCACTATCAAAAAGAGCTGGATGATGTTAAGAATAACATGACTCAGGTTACTAGTTTACTCGAGCAACTCCTGCGAGCGCAGTCTAGGGAAGGGATATCCAGTTAGCATCCGACTCTGTTATCACCGCTAGCAACTCCAGTTATCATTGACCCATAAAACTTGGAAACAAATCCCATCGCTAGACCATAAGGAACAACAAACATTCCAATGACTCGTTCAATTATGTCTGTTTAAGTGCCGACCATAATAGATCTAGCTATGGGGAAATCCCATGGGGTTAAATCTTTTATTCACCATAAACAAGATAAGTGGGTTACCTGAGAGGAGAGGTTTAGAGTTGTTGAGAAATTTGACGTCTATGACCTGGTTAGAACAACTGAGATATACCCAGTATCAAATGTAATGATACCCAAGGAGTTTAGAGTGCCAGAATTCATCAAGTACATGAAGTTAGAATGCCTTAATACACACCTGAGGTTATATTACAAAAAAATGACGGAGGTCATACATAATGACAAGTTGCTCATCCATTTCTTCCAAGACAACTTGACTGGTTTGGCGTTAAGCTAGTATATGACTTTAGATAATACAAGGGCTAAGAAATGGAGCGATCTCATTGATGCTTTTTTAAAGCAATTCAAATTCAATATTGACATCGCTCCGGACCGGACGAGTTTAATATTGATGGATAAGGGAAACAAAGAAACAATGAGGGGGTATGCTCATAGATGGAAAAACAAGGTAATATATGTATAGCAATTTTTGTTAGAAAATGAAATGGTTACTCTATTCGCCAATACTTTCAAATTTTTGTAGTATGAGTACCTGATGGGTAGCTCTGCCCAACACTTTTATGATGTCGTGGTTATTTTTGAGAGAATAGAGTAAGGAATAAGAGCCGATAGAATATCAAAACCCACCACGAAGAAAGGTTTTACTAGGAGGAAAAACAATATTGAGGTAAGCAATATAGAAGAAGGGTATAAGGGTAAAAAGGATTTCCAAGCCCCAAGCTATCACATCCAAAACTACCAAGCCATGTTTCCTAAAGTACCCAATATCAGCTTTGCCAAGTCTTTCCTAGTAAACTAGCCCACCAACCTATTAAAAAACCAAACTGAAAACAACCCAAAATGAACATACCAAAGAAACTAAGAACAACTCCCACCTTTACCAATGCCTTTAGGGGAAATGTATGCAAAACTATTAAGCATAGGTCATGTGGCTCCTCTTCCTTTTCCACTATTTAAGCCTCCCTTCCCAAGTTGGTACAAGCCATAATTGACGTATGAGTATCATGCTGGAAATCCTGGCCACATCATACACTTGCTCAGCATTCAAAACGAAGCTCTTGCCATTATTCAAGGCATGATGAATAACTTTTAAAGATACCCCCAGCATCAATTTCAACCCTTTTCCTAATCATGCTTCCAATAATGGTGGAGTAACTACTGTGGAGTATAGAGGGAAGAAAGAGCAAGTTTTAAGGATAAACATGGATAGGCTATATGACATGTTGATGCAAGCCGAGTATTTTCCAGCGAAAAATGGATCAGGTCCAAGAAAGGATGATGGTTTTGGTAGGTTCCATAAAGCGATGGAACATAACATTGAGGGATGTAAGGAGTTTCACCAGAAGGTGATATAATTGATGACTTTTGGATCTTTACAAATACAGAAGGAGGAAGAGGATGATGTTGTTGGCATGATAAGTTTATAGAGGAAGAAAGTAGAAGTGTATAGGATCCATCATACTAAGAATGGTCCACTAAAGCTTGTTCTGACAAAACTTACCTTTTGAGGAAAAGTTGTTGACCACACACAACCTTTATTCTTTTGATTGTAAAAAAACCAAAGCAAACACCCATTAATATGGTTTGGAACTCCTTTAAATAATGTTTTTTATAGCTTAAAACTCTTTCAAAACACCTTTGTAATGGCTATAAAGTGAAGAAAATGGTTTTTATGATGGCTTTTTTGGTGGTTTAATGACAAATTTAGGTCTAATTTATGGTTTATATGTAGAATAAGTGAAGGATAGTTTATGTTCTTATATATGCCTTGGCTCATTGATGAAGCTCAATTATCTTTAGGTCTAGGCATATGATGTGACCTATTACTTTATTAGATTGAAAAAGGATGGGTTAAACCCTAAGAAGTCTAATTGACTCAACTACCCCATGATATACTAGTCTTTAGATTAAACCTAAGGTTTCCACATATCCCAACACAACAACACACTCGGGTAGAGGGACAAACCAACTCCAAAACACAAGTTAGGATAGGAAAAGACCCAAAATTATTCCATCAACTCTCTATATAGTTGGTATCAAGCATTTAGAGCTCTTATGTCCTCCTGTTATAATTGGGCTTATAGATTGGTGTTTGGGATGCCCATAACCAGTGGATAACCTATATGACATCATTTGTTTACTCAACAGTGAATTACCAACCATGAGAGACTGTTATCCTAAGTAATTGCAACTAATGTAGGTTTCATATTATTTTTCCCTCACTTTATCCTTAATTCCATATAAGCTGGCATGATTTATGGCTATATAAATATCCATGAACCACCAAGTAAGGCAAGTTCCAATAACAAATTTCTTAGTGCATATTTTTCCTTTTCGTAACTACATATCATTACACAATCTACTTTAAATTATGCAAACAAATATACTTCACAACCTGAAAGGCTTTATTCCTTTTATATTTGTGATAACTTAAGTATTTGAGGATCTTTAACGCTAAAAAATAATTTGCTTGCAGGTATTCATGATTTTCAATGTTTTTCAATAATCTACTTTTAAATTTTCAGCCCATTGATTAATCTTGAGAAGGTCTTAATCTTGTGTGGTTTTCATTAACCTCGTACAAAAAAGTAAATTAACAAGTCCTTTGCTTTTATATTTACACCTTAATAAACACATAATCTATCCTGTGTCTTCCTCGTAAAAAGAACAATGCTAAATAAATTACAAAGTATTGGTTTCATGGAGAGAGAAATATTGTACCTACATAATTAATCCAGAAAATATGTGAATACATTAGAAAGAAAGGATTTTATATTATCTATAAGATATAAGAATAGTATATATGTCAAGTGTATGATAAATTTAATAAAGACAAAACTATTCATACAATGTATTTTTAGGTAAATAAGGATGGTCAACATCTTTTTTTACTAGCTTGATTCTTATCATATGTGGCTTGATAGGTTAGCACTTGTGAATTATAATTCTATACACAAGTCAATTAATTTTGAATTATTACCAGGTATTTTTTTTAAATAAGGTTTGTATAAAATCAAAATTCATAAAAGTTTTAGCCCTAAATCAAGTCTCCTTCTTGATCTTCCTCTCCATCTTTTTGTAGATGTAGATTTTGATTGTATGACAAAAATAGAGTGTAAGTTACTCAATGATTTATTTTTTTATACTGTAAATTATTATTTAATTACTAAGATACACATTATTACCTATAATAACCTTAATAAATAAAAAGGGCATAATACAATACCTAATTAATTATATTATTTTCAATTTTCCAGGGCATCGCACTAGTTTCAATTAAGATTTTAAATGATAACCTTTCTCAAATTAAGATCTATGGCAACATAAATTTCTAGAAGTATATTCAAAATAATTATCAAGTAAGTGGCCTTAGTTTCATAACCTAAAGCATCGGTCTTCTTATCAACACCAGAAGTAATCCTTATTTTCTTTTTCTATTTTTTTTCTATTTATAGGCAAAATAGTACAAGGAACACCTATGAAGAGGCAGCAAGAAATTGTAGCTAAAGAAGATTAAAAACAAATCATGCTATATTACTATCAAAACTTAAGCCACTGCTTCTAAAGTGAATGAATTGAAAAGGATGTTGCACCCCCGTGTCTTTCTAGTGAAGAATTGTATGATGTGGTGTCAGAGTACGGTGACATTGTGTTTGGTTTCTAATTCGGTAAGCAGAAGTTTCTGAGTTTTGGTTTGACCTATAATTGGGTAAAACAAAGTATTTTATAAGAGCTTTCTTATTGGAAGACTAATCTCCTCCGCCATTACCTTGGTCATGCATATAAAAAGAACATGTTTGAGAATATTTTCAACACAATCATGGACATGAAGGGGAAGACAAAGGACAACATCAAAGCCGTAATGGATATAATGTTGTTTTATCACCGTAAAAATATGGAGTTGGTTTATGCTGGGTCACAGGTTGCAAAGCCCATAGCAAGCTTCGCCTTAAACAAGAATGCACAACTACTAGTCTACCAATGATTTAAGAGTATGCGTTTTTTCATTGGACATGCCTCGAACATATCAAGGTTGGTTAATTTGAAGGATTGTAGATTGTATGGAATTAAGAGCTATGACTGACACATATTTCTACAAACACTCATTTCATTAGCTTGTCATGATTTATTGTCAAATGGGATATGAGATGCATTTATAGAGATCAGTCATTTCTTTTAAGATATATGCTCTAACAAGTTGCAAACACATCACATTGAGAGGCTTGAAACAAATATCATTCAGATAATATACAAACTTGAGATGATATTCCTTCCATTATTTTTTGATTCGATGAAGCATCTACACATACATTTACCATATGAAGCAAAAGTTGGAGGCCCAGTTCAGTATAGATGGATGTATCCATTCGAGAGGTTATATATTACACATGCAATGTAATTAAAAAGTATTTTAATTATTTTTGTTAATTGAAAAGATTTGTTTAATTCCATGCATGTATCTTTTCAACCTTAAGAAAAAGGTTAAAAAAAGGCGTATGTCGAGGCTTCGGTATGTGGGCCTATATTGTTAAGGTGATCTCAACATTTATCTCTTACTATTTTTAGCTTCATTTGAGAACAAGAATCAATCGTATTCTAAGGCATGATGATGGTAGTGAAGTGCCTTTGAGTGAGAACTTGTAAATAGTCTCTAATCTTGGACGACCCGCACTACAAAATGTTGTCAGATGAACATATTTGTCTAAAATAAAATTCAGACAAGCACATAATTATGTGTTATTTAACTGCGATAAACTGAGACCTTCTATTTAGTAAGTATACCACTTAAACTTTGTTATTAATATACTATTTATCTCTTGTAATATCACAAACTCATACATTGTTGAATACTTCGTAGACAACATCGTCAATATTTACTGTGTAATAACTCACAACAAATCGAATCTCAAATCTTTCGTTTATAAGATGAACAATTTGTCACTATCACAAACTCATTATCTATTAGGATACTTAATTTCATTACAAAATTCTCATTCATTGTTCATTATTGTACTTGATGTGCCGGATTAATAAATTGGGAGGCATTATCAATGTTACATTATCTTTACTAAGTCTAAGTCCTGAAAGATAGGTGAAGTGCCACAACGAGTATTTTGTCAATGGATATGTTTTTCATACTGAAGAATATAGGCAGGGTAGAAAGACATATAACAATTGAGTTTATGTTAAGGGATCGACTTCTAGTGAGTTTGAAGTTGATTATTATAGGAAATTAAAAGAGATATTGAATTGCAATATCATAGGGAGCAAAATAGAGTCTTTTTATTCAAATATTATTGATATGACACCACTAACAGAGGAATTAGAGTAGATTATCATCATGGTTTGGTCAAAATTAACTCAAAAGCTAGACTTCGCAATGTCAATGATGTCTTTGTTTTCACCAAGCAATGCTAACAAGTTTATTACACATATACCTCTTCCTGTAGAAAGGATTGTTCAGAAGTTGATTGGTTATCAATATTGAAAACCAAACTGAGGGGTCGTGTTGAGGTTGTTCAGGATAAGAATGATGACTCGAATGTGGGAAATGATGTCTTTCAAGTTAGTGAGTTGGTTGAGCTATATTAAGTTGTTCCATCGATTGACTTAGAAGAAAATTCAAATTTTCACATCTTTGATAATATTTATGTTGATGTTGACGCTAAAGAGTTGAATGTTGTTCTAAACTCTAGCAGACAAGCACGGGTTAATGAAGATGATGATAACAATGATATCAACATAGAAGATTGTGATGGAGCTGATGACAAGTCAATTAAAGAAGAAGAAAAAGACAATTCTAACTAACTATTAAAACATGAAAGTGTAATGCCATAAACTACAATGTAATGTTTATTGATTAAATTATCTGCAAAGAAGTATTTATTTTATTATTGTTATGTGAACTCATGTTATTGTGTTGTGCTTGCAGGTTTCAATTTAAGTATTTGCAGGATGGATAGATAGGTAATACAAATACAATCTAACATCTGACATTGTTTCACGCTAATGGAAATACTAACGGTTCGTGTCTATTGGTGTATTTTAGAGGTGAAAGGAATTGTTCCCCTCCCCATGACACTGTTCACTGTACATAACACCGATGAAAATACCGATGATTAGTGTTCGTCGGTATATTCTAGAGACACAGGGAAATGTTCACCTCCCCTTGGTACTGTTCACTATGTATAACATCAATGGAAATAACGATGGTTAGTGTTCGTCGGTGTATTCCAGAGGTGAAGAAAACTGTTCCCCTCCCTTGGCATTATTCATGGAACTTCACACC
>Ga0325402_1004264_pt1 | contig 13160 bp, 1 predicted proteins | sample PopdelMetagenome_22_FD_207212 | JGI IMG/M metagenome (GOLD analysis project Ga0325402, IMG submission 207212) | Populus deltoides microbial communities from Bellville, Georgia, United States - Xylem-PdKOR-R3 | ecosystem: Host-associated > Plants > Phyllosphere > Stem > Wood/Secondary xylem... | reverse complement strand
AATATAATAAGCGTATATATCTCATAAATAAGTGAATAGTATTTCATGAGTATTATATATATAAACTCGTCATGCATTGTTTAAAAATTATAAATCATTCAGTATACAATGGTAATGCTAGCTAGTATTGATTGAAGTTTTGACCATTGATTAGTTCTCAAGGTTTTTGATGCGGCCCCACGTCTGCGTCCACTTGATTCGGTGTGAAGGAATTTTAAAGAAAATTCTCGGGATGGTTTTGGCGTGGCGTTGCTGTTGATGGTTGTGGCTTCCTGTTGTGGATTTATTTAATTTCCGATTTAAGATATTAAAGAAAAAGGAGGAGGAGGTTGGTTGGAAGACTCAAGATCTTAAACTTATGATGATTATCAACTGGTTATTCTTTTTACCAAATCCTTGTTTTGTTTTTCGTTTTTTCTTTTATTATTCATCAAGCAATCACGAGCTATTATAAGACGATATGGAAGATGCAGGAGATTCGCTTAGGAAACCTTTGCTCCATACAGGTGGTGTAAACTGAGCTCTACGCAGTCAAGCATAGCGAGCTCCTCTGCTCAGATGCTCCGTGATGGTGCTTTTTATGGGATTGGACTAAATTTCAAACTTTCAATGCTGAATCTTGACTTCTTTCTTCTTGCCCGTCTTCTCTTGATTTTGTCATGGGCGGAAAGGTTAGAACAGGACCTAATTAATGACGATAGAAGATGACGATTTTACCCTACTTCGTCCAATACTACAACTTGGATGGATTCAAGACCTAGCTAGCCATTCCTGATGATCGATTTGCTTGTATGGGGGCTAGCGAGGGGGAAAGGGCCAAAAAGAGAGAGACCCCATTTTACCATGGGAGGAAGACAGATGTTATAAATGCAAATGTCCTCTCATTTGGCCTTGGATGGTCTCTCGTGAGTGATGACTTCCACACGATCAAGAGTGGATGATAGATCTTCATCATCATTCTTCTTTGCCGCCCACACCGAGCATGTTTGAATCTGTCATTTAATTGCCGGCTGTACTTACGGACGTTGTACTCCATGTAAGGACTCTTGGCTACAAACTGCAATTTGGTTATTAAGGGAGGCTCTGTGGTTTAACCTGCTTTTCATTGAATTTTAAATTTTTTTTTTGTTAAAATTACGTGTGGTTTGTACTTTTTGGATCGTTTTGATGTGCTGATATCAAAAATAATTTTTAAAAAATAAAAAAAAATCATTGGCATGTATTTCGGCACGAAAAGCTATTTGAAAAGCAATCACTACCACACTGTCAAACACCCTCTAAATTGCAATAGAGAGATGGAGAAATAGATTTTTTTAAAAAATAAACTTTTTTAAAAATTAATAATTTTATTTTAAAAAAAATAATGGGATCAAGCGTTGTAGGCCTGGCACATAGAATTCAAACCTACACATGTGGACTCTTTTTTTTCAAGTCAATGGAAAGGATGATATATTTTTTGTCTCAACAATAAACGAAAAAATGTTTAATTTATTTTTTATTCAAAACACTTAGAAAACATATATGAAATCTTATTTAATCAATTTATAGTCTCAAAAAATACAAAAAACCACCCCAAAATCCATATTCAACTCAAAAACAAAAAAAAATCTTCTAGAGCTCAAATCTTGTTTTTTGTGTTTTCAATGTAAGAACACATTTAATATCAACTTTCATTATCATATAAAAACATTTAACATAAAAATATTAATTGTTTTAGTGTAGAATTGTTACCAAAAGCAACTTTCTCTCTCTAAACTTTAATCTGGTGACCCACCTCTTTTCCTTACTGGAAAATGACTAAAAAAAGAAGAAAAATGAAGTATAGTATCAAAATAAAATGTTTAAAAATTATAGGGATCGGTTAAAAAAAAAAATGAAATAATTTCTTATATGATGTATAATAAAGAAATAAGGATGGTTATTATATATATAAAAAAAAAACATTAAAACATTTAAGGTGGAAAACAATGTCCCCACCTTAACTTTATTTTTTATTCAAATTCTTCTTTTATTATTGAATTTTTTTTCATTCAAGTTCTTTTTTTTTAATTGGTCCTTTTTTCTTCTCATTTAACAAATCTCAACTATTTTTTTTTCATTCGCGTCATTTTTTATTGGGTCTTTTTATTTAGCAATTGTAGTGTGGTTTTGCAAAATCAATGTCTAATAAACCATGAAACGATATTTAAAATTATTAACGCGCGAGGCAATATAAGATGAAATAAACAATTTCTTATACATTGCAATATTCATCCACAAGATTTTTATTTGCTTGACTGTGTTTTATTCACAACTTAATTCTCTCATGTTAAGTTGATTTCGAGTTGTGTTTGATGTTTTGTTTCAGTTAGTTTTATATAAATATCCTGCAATGTTAATAGTAAGTTTTGATGTCAATTTAACGCTCAATATAGCAAAATAAAATTTATTTTTATTGATTCAAACTAATTAAAGACATAATTTCAAACTAAAGCAAATGTTTTTTAATTTAAATCTTTAAATTCTCATAATAATCATGCATCTTCTAGAAATAACATAGTTGTTATTCAACCTTTATTCTATCTCCAAACTTGTCTTTACAATTTTTATGTTGACATCCCCACTGAAAATCTTCGACTACATACCCACATAATTGCTGAATCCACTGGTTTTGTTTATCTAAATCAGAACAAATCATTAATAAAACCCTTCAAGTATAATGCATGTTGTGCTAGATAAAAGAGAGAGAAGGAAATAAAGCTTTTTGAATGCAGGGGTGGCTGGCAGAGGCCCGGCCCCTGCAAATTTTTTTCCCGTTTTCCCCTTGAATATTTATAAATTTTAGTTATAAAATTAGTAAATTTTAACTGTTAATCTTCTCTTGTTTTTTTTTTTTTTTTTAATTTGGCCCCTCGGACTTAATATTCTGGCTCCGACCCTGCATGTATGATGAGTGACATGATGGTTTGCTCCTCGGGGATAAGAAACAACAGAATATTTGTTCATGGACGTGCCATCATCATAGTCTCATCTGGAACATCACTTGCCCACGTGGCTTTGTCTAAAAGGTTCCACCTCATCTATGCATCATAAAATAGTGCATTTTTCCACATTGCACAATCTTTAGACTATGCTTGACAACGCGGTTTACGCGTTCTTCTAATTTTTATATATATATTTTTTTTTTGTTAAAAATTATATTTTTTTATGATTTTAGATTGTTTGGATGTGCTGGTATTAAAAATAATTTTTTTAAAATAAAAAATTATTATTTTGATGTATTTCTAAGCGAAAAACACTTTGAATCACTACCAGAATCTCAAACACACCATAACTTCTCTCCTTCTCGACCATGGTTATATAACTTGTGGTGTTGATGGGGTGATTTTCTAACATAAAATCTAATATGGGTTGTTTTTTTTTTAAAAAAAATCTAGTTAGATGTTGAAAGTACTTTGAACTTCAACTAGTATCAAAATCTCAAACACACCCTAATTTCTCTCCTTCTCAACCATGGTTATATAACTTGTGGTGTTGATGGGGTGATTTTCTAATCTAAAATCTAATATGAGGTTGTTTTTTAAAAAAAAAATTCAAGTTAAATGTTGACTCGGATAAATTTGGATAACTTGATAGTTTAATTCATGATCCGATTAAATATAGATGATCTAACAGGTTAACTCATAATCTAATTGACTTAGTTAAACCTAAGTAAGACTTGACTAGATTAATTTCAATATTTAAAAAAAAAATTGAATTCACTCGGCTAAACTGTTATTCAAGCCCTGAACACACAAGTCATTACTATGATTTTAACCTTAAAACTCACTAAGACTTGTGTCAGCCACCATGTGTAAACAAATTATAACAAAAGTTAAATGGTGTGGGAAAATTATTATAGATCCAGAGATATTTTACTGTGAATTGTAATAATAATTTCACTTTCAACAACTTCAGAACCAAGTAGGAGAATTAGAGATGAGTAACAGAAAGTTTGATCAACAAATTAATAGGCAAAATATGAGAACTTTGAGTACGTTGAATCAACATTTTATTGGAGTACAATAAGTATATCCCTACGTTGTTAACAAAAGAAGCTTGCAAGAATAGTTTTTCTTTGTTCTTGATCAAAATTTTTTAAAGTTGCAAGAGCACGGACATATATCTAACAATTGGCATCAACATAGTAGATTTTAGCTCAAATTCTATATTTATTTATTGAAATTTAGCAGTGTTTGACAGAGGTATTTGTTGTTTTTTTTTCTTAACAATACACCAGAAGTTCACAAGGAATTATTAGTTAGATGTTCTAAAACCATTCAACACATTTGTATAAACATTTTGGTTCTCAACAAAACCATTATCTTTGTCCGGCTCACGAAAATTATACAAATCCTAGACACCAGACCCAAGCTACTTGGGTCTGGCAACCATGTCATGCCCAAGAGTCATGAGTTTGGAACTACGCTAAACCTAAGCGACATGAGTTTGGGAACCACACCAGACTCAAGCTACCTGAATCCAGCATCTTAAGTCTAGCAAGCATACTAAACTCATCTTATGTGGACTTGGCAAAAATTACAATGAATAAGTTTTCATATTTATTTGGATTTTATTCTTGCTGTTTTGATTGTGAATTAACTCCACTATATTTTAAAATCTCTTTATTTATATTATTGTTTATGGTTTGTGTTAATTTTTCATTATATTATTAGCCGTTAAAGTTTATATTCTCTTATATATTTAGCATAAACATGAACTATACAGTGGAGGGCGGCGAGGATCTAGTGTTTACATATTTTTATATCTAGTGTTTACAATAGGTTTTTAGTTAAAATGCAATTCAATTAATATTGTTGTTCTAATTTATTTTAAAAGATTACCCTTCTCAGAGCATAAAAAATCCAATAATTTATTGAAAACAGTGCACAATATTGTTATATACCTACCCATCATACTTTACATTAAATTCAACCCTTTTTTATATATTTTTTTAAAAATCGATCCGGTCATGTGGAGGAGCGCGGGGCAATAGAAAAGCTTTCTTTATGATGAGTGACATGATAGTTTGCTCCTTAGGGACAAGAAGCCACAGAATATTTGTTCATGGTCTCATTGCCCACGTGGCTTTGTCTAAAAGGTTCCACCTCATCCAGGCATCATAAAAGAGTGCATTTTCACATAACACACACAATCTTTATCCTCTCCTTCTCAACCATAGTTACGGGGTGATTTGCTGTCGGGTTTTTTTTTAAAGAAAATTAAGTTAATATTTACTCGTTAAATTTGAATGACCTGAGAAATTAACTTAAAATTCTGTTAAATTTAGTTGATTCAGTAGAATTCAGTAGAATTTTACTGGATCAATTTCAATAGTTAAAAAAAAAACATTTATTTAAAATAATGTTATTTCAATTAAAAAATTAAAAAAATATATTTTGAATTTACTTCACTAATTACTTGAACACATGGTTATAATAAACATAGTTTTTAGGCCTGGGTTCCGGATTTTGACCGGGTCACCTACTCGTCTGAGTTAATTTTTTTTTTTTAAATCAAAACGACATTGTTTTAGTAAAAAAACAAAAAGTCAACGGGTTGTAACCGAGTTTTTTACTGGGTTTTGCTGGGTCAGCTAAGTCACATTGGGTTTTTCTTCTCATATTTTTTTTTAACCCGGTCCAATTCCAACCCTGAATCGATCAAGTTTCAAGTTGATTCATCGGCCAAACTAGATTTTAAAACTTTAATAATAACTATATTTTTAATTGCAAAACTCACCGAGACTTGTGTGAGCCACAAGGATATAAACAAATTGGTGTTCCGATTTATTTTAAAAGATTACCCTTCTTAGAATAAAAAAAAAATCCAATAATTTATTGAAAACAGTGCACTGTATTGTTCTAAACTTACCCATCTTATTTTACATTAAATTTAACCCCTTTTAAAGTTTCGAATGCATAAAATTTGACCGAGTCAATATGAACAGGTCAAATTAAGATCTCTCTAACCCAGTTTACCCCTTTACAGATATTTCCATCGGTTTCAATGTCGAATTAAAAAAATAATTTGCTCTTATTGTATCGGTCCGACTCCAACAAAGTACAATAAAATACACCATGATTATTATAAATTCTTAGCCATGATTACTAAAGATTAATGACAGTACGGCCAAAAATAATCATAACTGTATTAAGACATATATTATAAATTCCACCCTGATTATTATAATATCTTAGCCAAAGCCAGCTCTCACCCCGTCCGTATTTGACAGGCCGGGTGATACCTAACCTCGGTTACGAGTTTAGATTCTGTTTGATTTTATATTTTAAAAAAATTTTAAAAAAATTATTTTTTTATTTTAAATTATTTTGATATATAAATATTAAAAATAATATTTTATTTTTTTCTTGAGTGGAATTTTTTTCAGAAGTTATAAAAAAATAAAATATTTTATTAATTATATAAAATTAAATCATCGATTTTTTTATTACTTTATATATTATTTTTATTTTTTTAATTTCATATCTTATAATTTGATTTAATTTGATTTTTATATCAATTTTTATCCTTACTCTTTTGATTGTTACTTGTTTTTTTCTTATTCTTTTTCTTAATTGAAATTTTTTATATATCAGATTTGATTCTTATTCTTTTTATTGCTATTTATTTTATTTAAAATAACTTATAAAATTGAAATTTTTTCAATTTTATCCCATTTTAATTTTTTTATCTGTCATATTTGGTCTTTATTTTTTTATTATTTGTTTTATTCAAAATAATTTATGAAATTAGATTTTTTTTCTTCAATTTCATCATCTTTCAACTTTTTTATCTGTCAAATTTGATCCTTGTTATTATAATAAACTTGAAAAAAAAATATTAATAAGTTATTTTTTTAACTCATTTACCATGACACGGTCAAATATTAAAAAATATTTTCTAACTTATTTTCCATGACACTACCAAATATTAAAAAAAATAGTTCATTTTCTAGAAATTCACTTTTCATAGAAAACCATTTTTCTAAAGGAAATTACTTTCCGGCACACAAACAAGGCCTAGATTTGCACTTGCGTTCCACCACAAGGTTTTTCAATAAAAAAAGAATGTGCATGCTTTTTTGATGTATTGTTTTATATAAAAAAATTCTCAATCACAAATCAAAATGTTTATACACATATCTAATTAATTAAATTGGTATTTGATCAAGAAATATCTAAGATTAAGATATTTGATCTCACAACATAGATCATGTACTTAGTTGTGTTTAACAACCATGTTTCTTATAATATTACTTTCATGTAGTTAAACAACCATGTATGTTTATTAAAGGTAAAAAAAAAAAAGTTATAATCCAATCTTGAATGAAAAGGATGAAAAAATAACATTAATTAAAAAGGAAAAAAAGACTTGGGTCTACCTGCGTAGACGCGTTAACCCCGTGACCATAAACACATAATTGAAATAATCTCATAGAAAGGAAAATGAGAACAAAAAACACAAAGACCAATTCTATAAAAAATTAAATGTTGAATGATGAAATTGAAAAATTATTAGGATATTTGATTGAGCAGCATGAGTCTTGAACTAAGTCGTTTTAATAACTATATTTCTTAAAATATATATATATTTTTATATAATCAAGCGATTATCTGTGCAATAAAAACAAATTACCAACAAAAGCAAATTGAATGAAACCATGAAACTCAATTATAAAACAATTCAATGTTTAATAATAAAACAATAAAAAATAAAAAAAGATTTGGATCAACTCGTGTTAACCTGCTAACCTTATGACCATAGAGAGAAAAAAAAAGAGAAAAAAGCACGGGGACCAACTCCTAAAAAATTAACTGTTGAAAGATGAAATTAAAAAAATAATAATTAAAAAAAATTTAAAAAGACAAAAGTCAACTTGTGTTAACCTCCAAAAACTGTAACTGAGATCATGAGACCAATACTTAACAAGCAGAAGGCAAAAAAAAAAAAACAACAAATAAAAATTCTCAATAAAAAAATATTAAGACATGGAACTTTAAAAAATATATTCTAAAAATAAAATCAATAGAAAAAAAATTGAGTTAACTAGGATTAACTTGCTAACCTCGTGACCATGGAAACAAGATTGGAACAACTCCATAGAAAGGAAAGAGAGAGAAAAAAAGCACAAATATCAACTCTTAAAAAAATAAATGTTGAAGGATTAAATTGATTTTTTAATTAAAAAAATGTAAAAATAGACTGAAGTTAATTAGTGTTAACCTTAAAAAATCATGATCATGGTCATGACACCGAGGCTGACCATGTAGAAGGCATGCCCAAAAAACCAATGAAGCTAAATTATCAATAAAAAAAGTTGAGGAATGAAACTAAAAGCAACAAAAATATATGAGTTAGCAGGGGTTAACCCGCTAACCCTGCGACCATGAGCATAGGATTTGGATAATCCTATAAAACGGAAAGCAAAACAAGAAAAAGCTTGAAAACCAACTCCACATAAATAAAAAATTGAAGGATAAAAATGATTTTTTTTTTTTTACAAAAGGACCTAATAAAAACCAAAATCAACCCGTGTTAACCCTCGAAACTTGTGTCTCAATAAAAAAATATATTAAGGAATGAAATCTAAAAAAAAGCAAAAAAAAAAGATCAAGAACAAAATAAACATCATTAAAAAAAGTGCCCAAATTCGACATGAAAAAAATTAAAATGAAATGATGAGGGGTGAAAATAAAAAAATAATCCGTTAAAGGATATAAAAAATATCAAAAGAATAAGAACCATATTTAATATAAAAGTCAAATAAAACCTAATGATTATGAATGAAATTGAAGGGAAAAAATCAAAAAAATAAAAACTAGATTTGATATGAAGTATAAATGATAGGATATTCTCATCCTTTGATTAACCACTTTCTATTTTTATTAATTTTTATATATGTGAAAGACAAAATTATTTCCAAGTCAACTTTATTATAATAAACAAAACAAAGATAAAAAGGTGAAAAAACCCCTATGAGGAAAGCTTTATGTTTATTTTTAATTGTGCTTAGAAAATCAAAATATCTAAGACACCCTTAGATGTATTTTTTTTTTTGGCTTATAAGACTCATCAAGTCATTTATTAATAATAGAAGTCAAAAGTTAGGTTTGTTCCTAATCAACCTGTCGATGACTAATGTGTTTATATGAAAAGACTGAATTACCTCTTATTTGTTAGGTTAATAAACCTTTTTTTAAAGGGCCAAATAGGGAAAGCACTGTTTATTTCTACATTACTTTGCCCATGTAGTTTAAGTTTTTGTTATTTTATCTTTTCATTGATAACATCTTTTTAAAATTGTTGTTATGATTTATTGGTTTTTTTATATGAAATTTTGCTTTTTTTTTATTTTTTTTTGCTGTTATTTATTGAAGAATTGTTAAATTCAATTCAGGGAGTTGATTTAAAAATACATTTCAAGTTAAATTAGTTTGGATATTAACATAAGTTTTTAATAACTTGATTAATTCCATCAAATCCAATTTAAATTTATATGAAACAACATAAAAAAATACTATTTTAATAAAAATTAGTTTATCGAGATAAATATAAATTGCCTTGACAACCTCATAACCGATAGGTTCCGACAACTATGATTTATTGGTTTGAGGTGAATTATTGCTGTCTTTTAACTATAAGTTGTCAATTTATCCATGCTTGTTTTACGTGATTTGTGAATCTCATTCTCATACGATTGTGCGTGGTTTCGCGTGATAATTACCATATCAACCATTTAGCTTACCTTTAATATAAATATATATAAAATCTATTGAAAAATACTCAACTCAAGTTTTAAAAAAAAAGCTGTGAGAGATGAACATGAGATTTTTTAGCCTGATTTCATTTCATTTCAAAGGTTGATTCTTGACATGTTTTTTTCTAATTTACACGTGATTTTAGTTATGAATTTTATCAATTCATAATTTTCTCGAGTGTATTTAAGTAAAGCTCTCGAATGATTTAAATAAAATTAAAAAGCTTTCAATTATTGAATAAATATATTACATTATAAAATAGAGCTGTTCTAGTCAGTTCTTTTATACCAACTTTCACTATGTATTTAGTGTTCCATACTTGGTATTCCGCAAGACAATAACATGTAGATTTCATATCCATTAACAATTATTATTTTTTTAATATAATAATTAATGATATATACGTGTACTATTCCTATGTGCTATTTGGTATGATGCCAAACATTAACGGTCTGTTTAGCATTGTGTTTATAACTGCGTTTCATCAAATTTTGAATTTTTTTTTGCTAAAATTGAGTGTGGTTTGTACTTTTTGGATCGTTTTGATGTGCTGATGTCAAAAATGATTTTTAAAAAATAAAAAAACATCATTGGCATGTATTTCGGCACGAAAAGCTATTTGAAAAGCAACCGCAACCACACTGCCAAACACGCTCTAATTTGTACATTTCATATTGTGTTATTAGTTGTTTAATTATTAACAACTTAAGAAATATAGATTATACACTAAATCCTTAGCAGGCATTCATGTGTAGCGAGTTAGATATTTTTTTAATATAAAAAGAAATATTAAAGTGTTTTTAATGTTTTTAGAATATAAAAAAATTAAATTGTACGAGAGTTAATCCCAATGTAATTCGATTTATTTGACAGGTCTAAAGACAAACCATATTAGTGATAGAAATATAGTTTGATTGACAAAAATTAAAGACAATATTTTTTTAAATCGATCCGAGTTCATCTACAAAATCTACGCTTCGAGTCATGAGATCACAATAACCTTATATAAAACAAATTAAAATAAATTACGAAACTCAGTTTCCAATCAACTCAATATTGGAGGATTTTTTTTAAAAAATAAATTAAAAAGAAGAAACCATAACAAATAATCTAAGAAACATGGATTTAGAAAAACAAAAAAACCAAGGAAAAAAAAACTATTACATAGTAGTGTTTTGTGAGAATTTAGTTTTTTTCTTTTAATAATAATAATAATAATTAATGGGCATGGAGTCACCTACTAGAAATCTAGTTAAAGTAGATTTTTTAAGCTAATGTTTGTTTCACTCAATTCTTCTGCAAATAGAAAAAACTCCACGATGAACTCTATAAGTGTAGCTCAATTCTGTGAATTTTAAACTCAATTCTGTGAATTTTAAACAGATAATATTAATTTGAGTATAAGTTTTGATAAATCTTTTTAATCGATTTAACATTCTTTTATCTCCAAGACATTTTTCCTTGCAGATAAATGATATCTAGCCTACGGCTCTATGCACTGGCACTAATATCATAAAAAATTCAACATATCATGATGTATCATAGTTCTTAAATTTGGTTTAATTTAATTTGTTGCATTAATTTAAAAAACTTAGATTTAAAACTTGACTCGAATTAAATTTTTAATTGACTACACAAAATAATAATTTAACGAAACTTTATTAACCTAACTAGTTTTTTTTAAAGATAAAGCCACCTTGATTAAATTTGATATAAACTCGAGGTTTTAAACATCAAGAAAAAAAAATTGAACTTGCGATTGTTTTAATAAAAATAATTTAAGTAATTTAATGATTCAAAGTTTTTTTTTTTTTACTAATCTTTAATTGATTCAACCCATGACAATCTAAACTTTTTTTTAAAATTAGAGAATTATTTTTTTGAAAAATATTAAACAAGTTATTAAGATAATATTCGGGTTTACTAGATCATCGGGTGAACATTAATTTTTAAGCAGATTAACAAAGTTTTTTGTTTTTTTTTTTTCCCTTCAACCTGAATAAGTTCATGCCTCACACTAACTGATCTCATGTTGACGTACGAGGTTTTGGGTTTTAAAACAATAGAATCTCGAAGTTGTCCGTGACAATTATCATATTTAGATCGGAGCGCAATTATAGAAACTAGCACATGCATGTCGCAACTTAAACATTCCATAGCTAAGATGTACAAATGGCATGCATAATCTAACGTGCGCGTGATCACGTGCTTTACTCTCTAGTGTGATTCTTTTGTTACTCCCACAATTAGATGGCAACCAAAGCGAAACTCCTTGCAAATAGGAACCGGTTATTGCCGTTAATAGTTAAATCCTCTCCCTGTTACTTCGGTAACTCCGTCCCTTTCTCCGCTGTCAACCCCCTATCCGACGGCGCTCCTCCTCCTTTCCGTACACACCTTAACAGGTTGATAACGGTAACAGACACCAGAGTCAATCACCTCTCCCGTCATTTTCCAGATAAAATAAATCCCGAAACAGAAATAAACTAATCATTATTTTTAACGAATCATTAAATAAACTAATATAAAAGGAGTAAATTATTCTTCAGTCCTTGTTGTTTGAAATCAATACAATTTAGTCCTTCATATTGAAAACCTATAATTCAACCCCTTTACTCATGCTGACCGTTGTCCGGCCATAAAATGCTTGTTTTGTAAATTTAAAATATACCCTTTTGAATTTCTTTTTTATAAACAACAAATAATAATAATAAAAAACCTTTTGCAATATGTCGACATTATAATTTTTTTACTGTTAAAAAGTACTATTTTTTATAAATATTTTTGATTGTTTTTATGTAAAGACATTATAATTATTAGAAAAATCTAAAAAAGAATCGATTTAGGGAAAACACTTTCAATTAAATTATCAAACATATATTAACACGTTTTTAACAAATTATTACTTCCTCAAGTGGTGGATTGTACTCCTATTCATGTAAAATATAAAATTCATTATGAATAATTATTATCTAAGTAAGTAAAAAAGCAATATAATAATTTATAATTATTATCTTTTAAAGGATTGTACATTTATAGTTACGCTTGTATTTTCAAATAAAAAATATTAAAATTGATATTTTTAATTTAGAAATAAAGGTATGATACCAGCCGTGCTTGCATTTTCAAACGGGATTAAAGTAATTTCTTCATATTTTTAATAATTAATAAACAAGAACTAAAACCAAGAGACAAATTATAGATTTTAAAAATAAAGGATTAAATTATAATATTGTTCAGACAATAGGGACTACATAAACAATTTACTCAAAGCAACAACAAGCATTTGTTTCTGATCGAGAGGGAAACGAAGATAGATGCCATCACACGTACATACAATTTTTAGAGAGAGAGAGAGAGTGAACTGTTTCCGTTCCGTTT
>Ga0325402_1004262_pt1 | contig 13165 bp, 3 predicted proteins | sample PopdelMetagenome_22_FD_207212 | JGI IMG/M metagenome (GOLD analysis project Ga0325402, IMG submission 207212) | Populus deltoides microbial communities from Bellville, Georgia, United States - Xylem-PdKOR-R3 | ecosystem: Host-associated > Plants > Phyllosphere > Stem > Wood/Secondary xylem... | reverse complement strand
AAAATTTGATATTCAAGAAAAGAAAAGAAAAACTCAATCAAAATCTAATTTATTTCTTCTCTCATCTCTCATATAATAATCCTTAAACCCCAAATTGATTTCAACCAATCATCCATCTCAACTTCCCTGCTTTCAGGATCTCCTGAAGCTACTGGTTTCTCCTTTGTAGTTTCTTTCTCTACCTTACTAATTTCAGTAGAAATCACTTTTGACATAGATCCACTTTCATCTTCTTTGTTTTCTTTACTCTTAGGAGGCTCCTCCTCCTCCTCCTCTTCTTCCAGTAAAGGTAGTAAAGGTGGCTCTTGCTCTAGACTCGTTACTACTGTTGGCCTACATGGATTTAGTTTAAGGTTGGCAGGTCATTCTCTTAGAGCTGCTACAGCTTCTTTACTAACAATCATGCTCCGTAAAAAGTCAAGGAACTTGGTTTTATCCCTAACATCATTACCGTTATTGGCTATGCAGCTTTGGTCAATCTCTATACCACTAAAATTATGAAACATTCTTATTTCATTAACAAGAATGAGAGATTTAAGAATCATGGGCATGGTCCTCCACGCAATTCATATCATATCTTTGGCTCTCGGCAACCTTGGGATCAATATAATTTGTAGCCATGTTCACGGTGTCAAATGTGTGATAATTAGGATTATTTAGCCATCTTTTGCCCTCCTTAGCCAATAATAAATTTTGGTCTGATTGTGGATAGAATCTTTAATCAGTTGGCTCAATCAACTTGATTGTCTTGATAGTTTTCACTCTGGTTCAACTGGTTCTAGTTCTCATTCTCTTGATTGGCACATGATACAAAGAGCTACTCATCATATTACTCTAGATATTTTCACCCCTAAGTGTGCTCTAACTTAGAAAAATAATGGTTTTGAGTAACCTTTTTTTATTTTAATGAAGAAATATTTATCTAAAACGAATCTTAAAATCTTGATCTTGCATTTTGAAAATAAAAATTGTGTCAATGTGAGTTTAAAATAATTTTCTTTTGAAATCTTGGAACTCCCTAGTTTTTTTTTTCTTGGAAAAGAGATCATTTGTTCTTATATCAACAATATTGTCATTGGTGAAGGTACATCATGAGGTGACCTTCTGCTTTCGTGGGTTCTAAAGTGAAGAGCTTGAGAAAAAGCTCGAGGTTTTGTTTGAGAAAAATCTGTCTCTTTTTGAACACTCATTTTATCAACATAAATAATAATGAGTAACTTGTTCTCGATGTTATGACTCTTATGAAAAAAATACTCTTTGCATTTTGAGAGCATCGTTTATTGTTCCAGGTTGCTTGCTTGTTTGATTAGAAAGGACTTCTATAGGTACATAACGTGGGTTGTGGTTTTTGGCTATAAAAGAAATGATTCATAAGGCTCAAAGAGTGTTTTAAGGTTTCAAAGACTGATGATCACTATTAGCAGTTCGACTCTTATATCTCTCATCTTTTCTTTAGTCACTCTTCTTTGATTTGCCATTTTTTATTGTTTTGGTCAGGGCATACTCATTTTGTTTTTGCTATCACTTTTTCTTGTGATTTGGGCATGCCCCCTAACATTTGAGTTTCTTGGGCTTTTTTACCTTTTTGGCTTTCTCACAGCTTTGTTATCATTATTGATCCTTGAAATTTCATTTGCCCTAATATGAGGTGTGATCCTAGTTGAGATTTTCCATGAAAAAAAATTTATTCACGTTTAACAAGGGATTATAAGGGATATATTTATTTTAGAATGTGAAAGGGATAATAAAGATGGTATTTTTTCATTTCAAGCGCAAGCAATTAAGATCAATAAACTTTGATCTCATCTAGTGTGATGTTTTGGGCTTTGCAAAGAGATGCATTTCATGAGTCTATGAATAACGGATCCACTACATATCATTATGCATACATTTAAAATGATTGGCTCAAGAGTCATGGTGTGAGGGTGACTATTCATTTTTCTATTCATATACTTTGGTTTAGAATTTAGTCACTCCAATGAAAGAGTTGCTTGATTCATATGTCATTCTACAAGTAGAATGTCAAAAGGTTGTTTTAAATAAACACCAAATCATTTTTTAAATCAAAAAGCAAGTTTAATTTTTTTCAAAATTCCATTGGCGGAAAAGATTTTGGTAAAATAAATGAATTGAGTCTATGAGATCAATGCAAGGCTACAAAGGTGTATTTGTGAGTTCAGGAAACCTCTTTCAGGATTTATGATAACGTAAATCAAAGAAAGAGACACAATTGAATGACAAACTCATTATTTCATTGAAGAGGCTTAGCAATGAAGACCTTATGCCAACATCTTGGGCTATAACTTCTAGCAAGGTAATACAAAAGGGCTAAATACTTAGCAACCATTGATTGAAATTTTCTATCCCAATTGTTCATCTCTTATGAACTCCTCGACAGGGGCATCTTTCCAATAGTTAGTTGGGTTCATATGTAGATCATTATTGACCTAATAACACTGAAGCTTTATCTTCAAGATACTTGATTTCTAGGAACCAATGTGAAAAGGTTAGCTATTGGAAAGGTAGGTGTTTTTGGTAGTTATTTCTCTTGCCTTTGTAACCACCTTCAGTATTGCGAACCTTAATGTCCTTCCTTTTTCTAATGAAACCTTTCTTCCCAGTTGGGTCAGCAATCTTACCTAACCCGATTACTTGTTCAATCCTCTTAGCTATAACAACCAGGTCAATGAAATGTTGTGGAGAGCTTCTAACAAGATATTCAAAGTACGGGGATTTAAAGTTGTTGGAAAATAAATTGATCATCTTTTTTTTCCAACAAAGGAGGATTAACTTGTGCAACTACCTCATGCCACCTTTAGGCATATTTTCTTATGGACTCCTTGTTGTCCTTCTCCATAACTTGTAAGCTTGACCTATCAGGGCTCACGTCCATATTGAACTAATATTACCTAATAAAGGCGTTAACTAAGTCCTACTTTTTCACCTTGGTATTGTCCAACCATATATACCAAGTGAGGGCAGTGTCACTTAAGTTGTCTTGAAAGAAGTGAATCAACGATTTCTTATCATTAACCACCTCAGCCATTTTGTTGCAGTATGCTTTGAGATGAGTTATAGAGAATTGAGTTTCATTATATTTAACAAATTTCAGCACTCTAAACTTTTTGAGAATGACCACGTTAGGCACCAGACACATCTCAACAACTTTTATGGGATCATATAGGTTAACCCCCTTAAATGTCCTCATCCTTTGCTCTAGGGCAGCCCATTTTTTCAGACCATCTTTTTTTACCATCTTGTCTTTTTGAGGTTCCTTCACTATAAAGTCGATGGTGGACAACATTATTATGGGATATTCTAAGTGAGCAAATTAGGAATACATAGTCTGTTGAGATTCAAGTGATACCTTATTTTCTCCTAGATTCTATAGATTGAAGGGAGTTGTAGGCATCTGTGGAGGCTGAGCTGTAAATTTTGCTTTTTTGGATTTAGATCCGAAGGCCTTTTCAAGTAGACTAGTAAGCTTTACGACTTCTTCTCTAAGACTTTTTAACTTTTTTAGTGTTAGGCTTCCAACTAGGCTTTTTCTTCATTTTCCATCTATCTTTTTCACAGTCGAATGTTATAAGTGTGTTTCAATGAGGAACCTATATTTCAACCTTCTAAATGAAAATTATTCAATTATGCACAAATGATGATGTTATCAACAAGGAAAATACAGATTCAATGTGGACTCGCCCTTCTTGGGGTGACAACGATCGTTATTCATGGATTTTAGGAACCTAATGACGCCATCACACCAACGAGGGGATCCTTGTCCAACCTTGCTTAAGTTTGAGCTTTTAATAAACCTTTCGACTTTCAATTCAAGTCAGTTCCCTTTTGTCAACCATAACAGCTCAGACTCATATATCCTATGTGATCACTATTTGCCACCCCATGGTCTTGAAATTCAAGATGCCACATGTCGGCCTTGCCATGGTGAGATTACACAGGGTAAAACCTAGTAGGTAGGTTCTAGTCATTAAACACATCAAGGGGGTAGGTTACTATCTAGTCTCAAAGGGTCTCTCGCATGCTCAATGATCATCCTTGAAAGGTCGATATAAGGCTTACAAAGAGTGTGAAGATAAAGGCTCTAAATAATATCAAATAGGCATATCAACTACTTCCAAGTAAATAATTAGGCGAGAGTTGGATTGTTTCACAAGTCTTGGCCAAGCTAAAGCCATTAGGATACCGTTACTTCCCTATCTATCCTAAATTTAAGATGTGTGGTCTTAAAGTGATGCATGAAAATATAAACAAGGATGCATGCTAAAACAGTAAAGGCAAGAAAATAAACCAATAAACATAACAAACAAGATAGAAATAATAAGACAAAAGGCAAAGTTTAGGCCTAAAAGTCCCCAGTAGAGTCACCATTCTATTGCACCCGACATCGCGGTGACTTTTAAAAATTAAATTATGGAAAAGAACATATTTTTAGTATCTTGTTCTTAGATGGAAAAGGTCTTATTTAAGGAGTCGCCACCTAGTATTATGGTCACTAGGAACCCTAACTGATTAACAAAGATCTTATGGTATAAGACTGGTTACGCAAAAAGGAAAATATTATCACCCCTTAAGTGTCCTTCCTTAGGTAAGCTGCATTGCTGGTTTTGTCTTAAATTGCCAAGAGTTTGTTGGATTATGCTACCAATGGTGTGCTTGTAGTATTCCTGACTTTGGCACTAGTGAATATTCGAATACGAATACTTCCAACTCTGGTGATGGTAAATTTTACATAACACAAAAAACATGATATTCCTGACTCTAGTGCTAGTGAATAAACTAGTAAATTTTGAATTGAAAGCAAAGCGTGCATATTTATTTTATTTTTTAATATATAAAAAAATAACATGTATCGCATACCAGATTCGAATTTTACAGCAAATATATAGTGAAATCATTGAAAAAGGAAAAAAAAGTGTGAAGGACTCACAAATAAATTCAAAAGGATCCACAAATTTATTTTTTTGGAATTTTCTAATGTTACAAAGGAACTCATTTGGCTAGATATCAAAACAAATGAGAAAACAAATAAAGGAGATTGGCATAAGGGTGTGTTTTGCCAAACACACCTTTGGCCCAAAACAAATTGGGTCAGCTGGGCCTCAGGCCCAACCCGACCTCAGCTTTTTTTTTTGTTTTTTTTTGGCTGGGTCCATCTCAGCTGGGTTAGGCTGGACCCAGCTAGGCAAAACAACACACATGCGTGAATTAATCATGCATGTGTGTTGCTTAGTGTGAAGGTAATTATAATTACCTTCGCACAGTGTTATGTAACTACAAAAGAAAGCGAGGAAGAAAAAGAACTTATCTAGTACAGGGAGGCGAAGTCGAAGACAATGGCGATGGTGTGCTTTGGATCCCTCTGTTCCTCCTTCCGTTTTCTTTCCCTCTAGTTCTTTCTTGTCTTTTGCTTTCTCTCGGTGCATCCTTTGTTTATGTTAGTTTGTTCTGGTTTATGACTCTCTATGTTTTTCTCTCCTCTATTCTTCTTCTTTGTTTGCTCCTCCCGTAGTTTCTCCTTTGTATTTCTTTTCATGTTTGTATTTCTCTGCTTTGTTTCTTTTGTGTTTGTTTCTGTTTTGTCTTTCATCTTTCAGTTCGTCCTCCCCTCGTTCTTTTTGTCATGTGCTTCCCTGTTTTCCTCCTTCGTGTCTCTATTTCCTGGGTTTTTCTGTCCATTCATCCTCTGTCTATCTTTCACCCCCACTGTCATGGCCTTTCTCTGGCTTTTATAAAGCCAGAGAATGCCATGCATTCGTGCCTCAGTAATGGCATGCATCGTAGGGGCGAGAGGGATGTTACCACGATCTACTATCAACGACGCTGTTTTGGGATGGGAATGGCCATTTGCAGTTCGGTCACTGAATTTTTGAAATTTGGTAATCAAGCCCCTTATTTAGGAAATTCCCCTTTTTTTTTAATTTCGCCCCTGGATAAATTGCAATTGGACCTTTGAATTTCGGCGCCATTTACAAAATGGTCATTGGTTTCTAAGTTAATCAATTCAGTTCTTAGTTTACTCTTTAACTTTTAATTCTTTCAAAATTACCCTTGAAAAAATAAATTAAACTCTCTATAGTACCCCACCTTTTCACTTTTATCCTTGAACTTTAATTTCTTGCAATTTTGACCTGAATCAACCCTAAATTTTAGTATTTCTTCAATTAAACCCCTGATTTCATTAATTAAACTTATTCCAAGTTCAATTAAGTCCCCAAACTTATCAATTCTTCAAATAAGCTCCTGATTTCATTAATTAAACTATTCCAAAGTTTAATTAAGTCCCCAAACTTATCAATTCTTCAATTAAACTAACAAAATTGACTTGCATATTTATAATTTCATTCTTATTAGTCCTCAAAACTTTCAACTCGTATTGTCTTGCAAATTTTCATTTATTTATTTTTTGAAAATTCAAAACTTAGGTTATGATAGCCATGTTTGGCAAAACCATCTTTTCTTTCCCTAGAAAACTGTCAAAATTGACTTAAGGGTGTGTTTACCAAACACCCCCTTAGGCTGAAAAATACTTAGTAAAAAGTTGTCCAAACAAACAAAGCCTTAAGTACTTGAGCCAAAACAAAACCAAACGAGTTAACTCAAAGACACTAGTTTAACCATGAACTGAACCAAAAACCAAGGTTTGACCTAAAAACTAAACCGAAACAAAGGTTTAAATTAAAATAAAATAAAAGTTGAAAATTAACAGAAAACATTAACTTTTTTGTAGAAAAACATATCAAACACTCAAATCATGAAGAACATAAAGAACATTCATTAAGAACCAAGTAAACACAAATCTTAATCCAAATAAGTTTTTGTGCAATCAAAGGCAGGGTTTTATTTGAAATCATGCAAGGATCCATAATCTACCATCCATTCACTTCAGTTATCAATTAATCAATACAATTTTATCAAAATAAGTTTTGGTTTAAAACCAAAACCCTAGGATTAAAACCCCTAGAAACTTGTTATTAATGCAAATAAACTCTTGATTATATCTACTTGTCAAGTTGCCTGAATGGTTTAGTGTAAAGAATTGGAGCAAAACTGGTCCAAATCATAGGTTAAGACAATGTTCTTCCTAATAGCATAAAAAAACCAAACCCAGCAACCCAAAAATTCCTAACCTACTGTTAAATCCAGAACTAGCCTTTTAGGCTTCTGAAACATGCTTGAACTAAAACAGAATTCATGTTTATGTTAATGTCTTAATTATGCATATATGATTGAGGAACTTGTTTGAAAGTGAAATGAAGTGATGGAATGTGCAGAATTGTGATCTTGTTAAGCCTTTAAAGACATGTTAATGCTTTGATTTTGTTTATGTGATTAATGATTTTGCATGATTATGAACCAAGTGAATGAAAATGTGATTATAGAATGTTATTGTGAATATACTTGTGATAGAAATGATGAATTGCATGTGTAAATTAGGGATAAAATGAACAACAATGTCCGGCCAAAGAAAAAGGGAAAACCATGAAGAAAACTTTGCATGATGAGCACCCTTAAGGAAACAAGACATAGGATGGAAATGAAACCCTTGTGTAATATGAAATTACTATTAATTTGGGTTGATGAATTGGTATGATACAATTGAAAACATAAAATGGATGATTGTGGCAACATTAATTTTCGGTGTTGAAATGATGGTTAAGAGAACCTTTGGAAAATGTACTTGTTGAGACTTGGTTATGTATTGCTTGATAACCTTATGATAAATTTGGATGTGATTTGGTTACGATCTATGTTCACCTAGGTTGGGGTGTCTTATAAGGGGGAAAGCTTAGCGTAGACCTTATACGTAACCTAGGGGAAAAGTAGAACCAGAAATGACTCAACTTTCACTGATTCCTTTTAAGTCGACAACGACTCAGTTTTCATGACCGATTTCTATTCCAGCAGTGATTTAGTTTTCGTTGACAATTTCTAAGTTAGCAATGAATTAGTTTTCGCTGATGAATTCTGGTTTAGTAATGACTTAGTTTTTGTTGATGATTGTCAAGTCAACAGTGAATTAGTTTTTGTTGATGAATTCTAGGTCAGTAGTGAATTAGTTTTTGCTGATGATTTTCTATGCCAGCAGCAACTTAGTTTCGCTGATGATTTTCTATGTTGACAGTGACTTAATTTTTGCTGATGATTTATGGGTCAATAGTGACTCAATTTTCAAAGACGATTTCTTGGTCAGTAGCAACTTAGTTTCGCTGAAGATTTTATAGGTTAGTAGTGACTTAATTTTTGCTGACAAATTCTAGGTCAACAATGACTTAATTTTCGCTGATGATTTCTTAGTCAGTAGTGAATTAATTTTCGCTGACGAGTTCTAGTTAGCAATGACTTAGTTTTTGCTAATGATTTTTTGTGTCAGCAGTGACTTAGTTTTCGCTGATGATTTTCTATGCTTGCAACGACTTAGTTTCATTGATGATTTTCTATGGCAACAGTGACTTAGTTTCACTGATGATTTCTGGGTCAATAGTGACTCAGTTTTCGTTGATGATTTCTTGGTCAATAGCGACTTAGTTTCGCTAATGATTTTCTAGGTCAGTAGTGACTTAGTTTTTGTTGCCAAAATGTCATACCAGAAACGATCTAGTTGTCAGTTATGATCTTAGTGTTAGCTTGGCGTAATCCCACTACGAGACTCAAGAATTAAACACTAAGATTTCCGTGAGTAACATACATTAAAAATTAAGAAGAATGTCTAGTTATGATGACTTTCATTGTATGATTATATGATCTGTGGAACACTTAAATGTGAACATGTATAATCTTAGGATATGTATGGTATTGGTTTATGCAATAACGGAATGCGAATATGTTGATTAGTGATCATTTGATGTGTCAGGCGGTGCGACCGAGATCGGACCTTCGACCAGAAGAGGACAACCCATGAGAGAAACAGGTAGGTGGTCCTCACTCTTTTCTTAAATAATATTGATTCTCTGAAATGATTTTTTTATAAAAGAATTGTTTCTACCTTGTTATGACTACTAAATCGCTCATGGAATAATTGATTGGGTATTGTGATTAGCTTTGGCCAATGGAATCCGAGATGGATGACTAGTTTAGATATTGTGATTAGCTTCTACTAATGGCATCCGAGATGAATGACTAGGTTCGGATATTGTGATTAACTCTAGCTAATGGCGTCCAAGATGGATGACCGGGTTTGGATATTGTGATTAGCTTTGGCTAATGGCATCCGAGATTGAGATGGATGACCGGGTATGGATATTGTGATTAGCTTCAGTTAATGGCATCTGAGATGGATGACTGGGTTGGATATAATGATTAGCTTTGGTTAATGGCATCCAAAATGGATATAGTGATCTAGCTTCAGTTAGTGGCATCCGAATTGGATGATCGAGTTTGAGTAATGTGATTCATCATGGTTAGTGGTGTCTGTAAAGGATGACCAGGTTAAAGTGAAGTATTTAACCGCGACCAATGTATCAAATTTGGTCCCTGCAACTCCTATGGATAGGTTGGGACGTGTGAGTAAGGATAATATAGTTGACGAAATCGTAAGGGTTGTATTATGTATATATGAAGTAAAGAAAGGAACATACTCACTTAGGTTAATAAGGGGAAGCAGCGCTAATATTCTTTTAGTTATTTATTGTCATGTTAAGATTGTTTATGATTCTTGTATTCATTTTGTACCATAACAAGGATATCACACAACCAAGATGCGTAAGAATCTCGTTCCATAGGTCCACATGTTTTGATATGAACTATGTATCCGCATGTTTTAGATTTTATGTATTTTGTATACATAAATGCACTAGTTGTGAAATTATCGATCGATACTTTTGTAAAGACTTGTAATTATAACTATAATAGAACATAAATGTGGACTTATGAATATGTAAATATAATGTTACAGATATATGTATTGGGTATTCTCTTTTATTAGGATGTTGAATTATGAAATCTTTTATTACACTATACTAATGAATGAATTCTATTTCTTAAATCCCTGAATACTGTTGTGAGAAGCATCGATAACGTGATGACATACAAAAAAAAATACCATTAATTTCGGTCATTTTGAATAAACATCCGATCATAAAATGATAAGAAATCTTGAGCTATTACAAAGCATCCGAAATTGGGACATCAGCGGAAGGAGCCCAAGCATCAGATGAGGTAGGTGTTGGTACCTTAAACTTGTTTACTTTAGTTGTTTGATTTTCTTGTTAAATTAATGTTCGCAAATTAGAAGGAAATGAAAGGTTGGTACAAAGACCATAAATTGGATAAAAATGATTGTTGGAAAATATGATTGAAATGAAGTTTGTGATGGGTGATAATGGATAAAGGTATTATGGAAAATATAACTTAGTTATCCGTAGAAACAGAAGCTAAGGGATTGTGAAGTAACTTAATCGTCCATGAAGTCGTAGATTAAGGGAATGAAAATTTAAACTTAGTTATCTATAATTACATCATAATCCCCCAAATATTAGGAAAGTCATAAATGATTTGACTTAACCTTTTAGTGACCAGTTTATCAGTGTAATTATTATCCTTTCATCAATAATGTTCCAATTTTGACATTATAGCATGGATTGTGTCTACTATGTCAAGTCATGTTTGTTCTCAACATCATAGTCATTGATTCTTTGAATAAAATTTGAAACTATTTTCAAATCTTGTTCCGCCTTATGCAAGGATTTACAATCAATACTATTTGAGAATAGGTATAACATTTTCTTCAATTCATCTAAGGTGATGAATCCTCTCTTAATTACTTAAATACATTCATATAGTTCATGTTATACCCCATATCTGTCTATTTGTTATCATTAATTAAGACAACATGTAGCACAATTAAAAGATAACACTATCTATATAAGAAAACTTAGTAATCTAGAGTTTAAGGATCACTTACATAACTGTCATCTGACAAACATCTATATAATAGTTGTAGGTTTCCTTCATACCTCAATTTATAAGAACAACTGCTTCCTTTCATAAAAAAAAGAATATAATATGTATCAGTCTCAACAACTCTAATTAATGTCCAGTCTTAATATAGCATTGACCATGAACATTTAGGAATAACGCTTTGATGCAATAGGAATCCCATAATTATAACTTTATAATTTTCTTTGCAAAGCATTTTTGTCCTAAGAAATTTATCTTTACTATAGATTCATTAATAAAATATTATATTCATTAATAAAATATTTGATGAATATCAAAAATAAATAAGTCTTTATTAATAAATTAAATATATTTACATGAACAAAGTCAATGTCACGGGTAACTAATTGATTAGCTACAAAGCCTATACACTAACATAAACATTTATAAACTCTAGTCTTTTCTAGGACATCTTTTGTTTAGCATGCCTTTATAATGATAAACTACCAATCCATGCTAATTATTTTTTAACTACAATCTTGTTATGATCAACTAAGCATATTTGCACACTAGTCTAATATATTTATAACCTTTGATTCTACAATCTTAAGGCTTTAATTTTATATATATTAAACTTTGTTTGGTTTATCATGTGGGAAAAAATAGTAATCATATAGATTTATTTTAATATTATATGTTTTAATTTATAGCCTTTTGGTTTGCTTATAGCTTTTCTTTTTTTTCTTTATTTAATTTTAGAAATTTGTTATATATCTTTATTTTAATATTATGATTTATCTTCTAAAATTGTAATTCTTGCAATTTATTTGAATCTCTTAGAGTTGTTGCATGATATATATTTCATGAACTAAGCTTTTATAAACAATATTTATATCTTTGTTTAGTGTATACATGTTACTTGCATACTTGTTGGTATAATCATGCATTTTGTCTTTCTTGTTTAAACATAATGTTTTGACATAATGCATTGTTTAATTTGAACTAACACAAACAAAAGTGTTTATTTTTATCTTGTATAATTTAAATATTTTTGTTTATAAAGTTTTTCTATTTCAAGTTTTATATTATTTTACTTGCTTGTTGTGGAGCTAAAATATTTATTTATAAATATTATTGGCTATTTTTTTATAATTTATATCATGTTTTTTTACTCGAGAATTGGTTTTTTCAACCAATATTACTTCAACAAGTAGTACTTCGATAATGAGAATCCCATCATCATATTTTATGGTGCATAGTGAGAAACCTGAAAAGTTCAATGGATTGAACTTTAAATGACGGCAGCATAAAATGTTGATTTATGTACCCACCTCAAACTTGGTTAAGTTCTTGTAGGAAAAATATTAAGTTGTCAAATAATGAATTTAATTTCATTATTATAATAGTGGACGTATGGAATCATAATGAACTCATGAATTAAAAAAAAAACATTTTGAATAGATTAAACAATACACAATATGATGTGTATAGTTCAATTAAGAGTGCATAGACACTTTGAAAAGCTCCTAACAAAAAGTTCAAGGTTGAAGTTGTCATTATGAAAAGGCTCATAGTCGGTAAATTTCTAAATCTAAGAATGACATCAAAGTTATATGGTTAGATTTGTTCATGTATACAACATTTTCATGTATATGTTATTGTTTACATATACAAAAAGTTAGTGCAGTGAATAAATACGATCTAGTAAGTTATGTCTAAGAAGATTGTGTTTTAAGCGAGGTTGTTTGTGACCCCTTCAATCTTTCCTGAGAATTTACTTAGTGAAAGAATTATTCTGATACTATTTTTGTATATGCTATAGTTTATAAGTGAAATGATGATAATTGAACAAATTACAGTAAACAAAATAAGGCTTAACAAAGCAACCTAAGAAAATAAATTATTATTGAAGCCAATATCAATGAGGTTGATTACCTTGCTAATGAATTTTTAAAAATGAACATGTTTTTTGTTTTTAAAGTCAACCTGATTATACAATCCTGATTAGTAGTGGGTTGATACTAGTGCTACAAGACATTTATACGTCGAGAAGATGATGTTTTCTACTTACAAAGAAGTGGATGGACAACTTATTAACCTTATGTTAGCAACATGGAGAACTTGTTAACCTTCAAGTTACTAAGTGACATCTGGAAAGCTTCTCACCTTCAACAATGTACTGCATGTTGCTAACATTAGGAAGAACTTAATGTCTAGCTTATTGTTGAGCAAAAATAGTTTTAAAATGATGTTTAAGAGTGATAAATTTATA
>Ga0325402_1004261_pt1 | contig 13166 bp, 10 predicted proteins | sample PopdelMetagenome_22_FD_207212 | JGI IMG/M metagenome (GOLD analysis project Ga0325402, IMG submission 207212) | Populus deltoides microbial communities from Bellville, Georgia, United States - Xylem-PdKOR-R3 | ecosystem: Host-associated > Plants > Phyllosphere > Stem > Wood/Secondary xylem... | reverse complement strand
TGCTAGACATAGATAGAAGAGAAGTAGTTTAATTAGCATTTGCTAGACATAGATAGAAGAGAAGTAATTTACCGTTTGCTAGACATAGATATAAGAGAAATACTTTTTCCTTGTTATTATTTGAGGTGATTGTCGCACCCTTGTGGCGGAGCACGGCATCGCGGCGATCCTCGATTGATTTCAGGGTCTTTAGTTTTATTGTGAATAAGAGAGTCACCACCTAGTATTATGGTAACTAGGAAACCTAACTGGTCTTTCAGAGATTCTAAGGCAAGGGACTGGTTGCATAAATAGAAGGTATTAGCACTCCGAGTACGCCCTACCTAAGGTAAGCTGCTTGGTGTTTGGTTTGCCTTATAATTGCTATGGTGTTGGTGTTTTCCTAGGATACGTTTTGATATGATGAATGGATTTGGGCTGAAAGTTTAAAAAGAAATAACCCTTGATCAATGTGGATCACACCCTTAGATATGTCGCACGTGTGCGGCGTCACGGCGATCGTCCACCCTCACTCATGGTGTGTGTATCTGAAAAATATGGAGAGACAAGGAGTTCTTGTCTTTTTATTAGTGGAAAAAATAGAATGGGAGTCGCCATCTAGTATTTTGGTCACTAAGAACCCTAACTGGTCTCAGAGATTGGGTACGGAGACTAGTTGCGTAAAGGGAAGGTATTAGCACCCCAAATACGCCCTACCTAAGGTAAGCTGCATTGTTTTATTGTCTGATAAAAATCTAAGGTCTTGTCATGTTTTTTAATTGTTGGTCCGTCTATGGTTCAAGAAAAGCCCTCCTCAGTAAGGAGGTTCTTATCTTATAGGGCAAAACCTAACCGTTCTAATGTCTATAAAAGAAAACTACCTTTTTAATATCTAGAGTACGTTTTATGTATAAATTCATAATCCATGATATTAAGAAAACAAAATAATTTTTTTTTGAAAATTTTGAAATATTGGCCAAGTTCTCGTGACTTTAATAAACTGGTTATTAAAGCCAAAATGGATGCTAAAACATTTTTTTTTAAAGTTTTCTTTGTTGTATGAAAATATGATGTAATTTTTTTCTTTGAGAGACTTGGCCGTATGCATGAAAATAAAACACTTTTTTTTGAAGACTTGACAAAAACCGAGTATTTTAATACCGGATTTGTATCTTTACAGTATCAAAATACAAACCAATATTGATCAAAATACAGTAACAAAATTGTGAAAAATCACAGATTTTTTGAAAGGTTTTTTTTTGGAATTTTGGAATTTTTTTTTTGACTGGACCGGACCCAGCCCAAAAGGAGACTGGCCTGAAATCGTCCCAAAATAAAACGGGCCTACTTTCTACAGGGCTGGACTCAGCCTAGCCGCATGGGCGGGGCTGATGTTCCAGCCCGAAATGAACATAGACTGGTTACTGTGCATCAGCACAGTAACTAGTTAATTAATTAGCTGGTTACTGTGCACCTGCATAGTAACCAGCTAATTAATTTCTTGCCTGCAGAACGTGCACAGTGCACGTTCTGCATGCAAGAAGATGAAAAACCGAAGGTGATAAGGGGAAGAATTACCTAGGATGATGAGCCTGGATAGATGGGCTGACGGTGGTGCTGGTGGCCGATTTGGCGATGGTGTTGCTGTGGCCTTCCTCCTCCTCCCTGCTATTTCGACACTGCTTTTTATCTTTGTTTCCTTTGCTCCCTCTGTCAACAATGTCCTTCTCTCTCTGCAGCGGTGTCGTGGAGATGCTGGTGGTGGCGGCCTAGGGAGTGACTTGGATGGTGGTCGGCTTTTCTATTAACTCTCAGCTTCTGATAATGGACAACTCTCAGTATTTAAAAGAATGAAGCTTACATTTATTTAGTCACTAATGGCTGTATATATAAGCCTTTACAGAAGAAAAACATAAGAACAAACTTCACGTTATTACTTCCTAAAAACGTGGTGAGAAATCTAGACCAATTCAAATATTATTCTGCACTAACAGATTACCCCAACATCAGGGAATTATTAACTGAAAAACATTAAAACTTAATGCATGCTTCAACATATCCTCCCTTAAACTGAATTGCAGAATTGCAATCAGTTTAGTAACTTCAAACACATACCAAGTCTGTCACACAGCTTTAAGAACACTTCCAATTTGAGAGGCTTTGTCATTATATCAGAAAGTTGTTCTTGTGTGTTGCAGTGCACTAGTTCCGCAATTCCCTCTCTTGTCAAGTCACGTAAAAAATGAAACTTTAAATCTATATGTTTGCTCCTCCCATGCATGAGTGTATTTTTCGACAGTTTTATGGCTGAACTGTTATCACAAAAAATGGTTGTGCATTTACTTTGAAAGTGTCCCAGCTTTTCAAGAACTCATCTCAACCAAACTCCCTGGCATGCACAGTATGCTGCTGCAATGAATTCAGCCTCTGTAATGGACAGGGTTACAACTGGTTGCTTTTTTGAAGACCAAGAAACTGGTCCAGTTCCAAGCATGAAGATGTAGCCTGAAGTGCTTTTCCTATCATCAATGTCTCTTGCATAATCACTGTTAGCAAACCCCACCAATTCTTCTTCTCCACCTCTTTTGTAAGCAATCCCCAGCTCAGCCGTTCCCTTCAAATATCTTAGAATCCTCTTCGCAGCTTGCAAATGTATTTCAGTAGGCCTCTCCATATATCTACTAATTAAGCAAATAGAGTACATTAAGTCTGGCCTGGTAGCAGTTAGATACATAAGGCTGCCAATCATTTGTTTGAACATTGTTGTATCTACAGCAGCTCCTCCCTCATTCTTTGACAATCTGGAACCTGAAACGATTGGATTCTTTACTGAGTTGCTATTTAGCATCCCAAACCTCTTTAGCACTTCATAAGCATATTTCTTTTGATTGATAAATATTCCATGATGATCCTGTATGACTTCTACACCAAGGAAATACTTCATTTTGCCAAGATCAGATATGGCAAATTCCTTCTTCATCGACTCCTTAAATCTCTCAAACATATCCTTATTATTTCCAGTAAAAATCAAATCATCTACGTAAAGGCTTACAATGAGAATCTTACCTCCATCTTCAGTTTTCACAAATAGTGTGTGTTCATAGTAGCATTTCTCAAAACCCTCTTTAATGAAGTACCCTTCAATTCTGCTATACCAAGCTTAGGGAGCTTGCTTGAGTCCATACAAAGCTCTTCTAAGTTTGTAAACCTTATGTTCTTCTCCCCTCTTTGTGAACCCTTGTGGTTGATCAACAAATACATCTTCATTTAATTCTCCATGCAAGAATGCACTTTTCACGTCTAATTGATACACACACCAGCTCTTTTGTGCTGCAAGAGTAAGAACCATTCTGATAGTATCCCATCTGGCCACCGGAGCAAACACCTCATTGTAATCAATACCATGCTATTGTGAGTAACCCTTTGCCACGAGACGAGCCTTAAACTTGTCAACCTCACCCTTCTCGTTAAGTTTGGTCTTATACACCAATTTCACTCCTATTTTCTTTGCTCCTTTTGGTAATGTTGTTAACTCCCAGGTCTCATTCTCTTCGATGGCTTTGATCTCTAATTTCATTGCTTCTCTCCACTTCAGAATTTTGAAAGCATCTTCGAAGCACGCAGGATCTTCTGAAGCAGTGAATATCACAAAATTTTCAATCTCATCTTCTTCTAATAATCCTTCACCTGACACATAATCTTTCATCCAAGAAGGCTCTCTTCTGTTCCTCCCTTGAGCTGGATTTAAAGAACCTTCTGTATTTGTATTTAAGTCTCCAGATGGAGAATTAAAACCTCCTCTATCTACTTCTTCAATCTCAGCATTCACACCATCTATTTCTTCAATCTCAGCATTCTCACCTTCTTCAGATTCTTGAGTCCTGATTTCTTCTTCATCACCCCGCTCTAATACATCAACTTCTATCTCTTCATTGCTTCTTTTCCATTCCCATTTCTCATTTTTGATAAATACCATATATCTACTAATTATCACCTTTTTTGAAACCGAATTGTATAGCCTATATGCTTTTGACTCCTCACTTACACCTAACAGGATACATTTCTCACTTTTATTATCCAACTTTGATCTTCGTTTGTCTGGAATATGGACATGAGCAATGCATCCAAATACTCTAAAATAATGCACAGAATGTTTGTTACCACTCCAGGCCTCTTCAGGTGTTACCTCTTTTACAGCTGAAGTTGGACTTCGATTCAATATATGTATCGCCTAGTTGACAGCCTCAGACCAAAACTCCTTAGGAATCTGTTTTCCTAACAGCATGCTGCATACCATGTTCATGACAGTGCAATTCTGTCTCTCAGCCACCCCGTTTTGTTGGGGTGTAAGAGGCAGTAAGTTGCCTAGTTATTCCATTTGTGCTGCAAAATTGATTAAACTCCAACGAGGTGAATTCTCCACCTCTATCATTACGTAGGCAACAAATAGAATTACCAGTTTCTTTTTCAACAAGTGCTTTGAACTTCTTAAATACATCAAATGCCTCAGATTTATCTAATAAGAAATAAACCCAGGCCTTCCTACTATAGTCATCAATAAAATTGATTAAGTACCTCTTATGACTATGTAGTTGGCCAACACTTAGAAGATTATTTTTTAATTCGAGTGCAAAGTAAACTTCAGTGATTACCTGAGTCATGCCATCCACTTGAAGTCTGATATTTCCTTCCCCCATCACCATCATCTTTGAATTGTCTCCAAGTTTCACAGACTGTCTAAACTTTTCATCAAGGTCTGAGAAAAAACTTTTAATACCACACATGTGGTTATTGCACCCGGAGTCTAAATACCATACATTCTCTTATGTTGTTGAATTATTCATCTTGATGTATGACATTAACAACAACTCCTTATCTTCATCTAACTCAGCATAGTTTGCAGCATTTCTCAAACGAGGACACTCATATTGATAATGACCAAGCCTGTGATAGCTGAAACATTCCACAAGAGCTTTATTGAAAGGCTGCCTACCTCTGCTTCAACCTCTTCCTCTAAAATTCCCACGAGCTCTTCCTCTTCCTTCAAACTTGTATTCACCTCTTCCTCTATCATTTTCTGAATTAATGATATTCAGAACATGTTCTTCCTCCTTCTGTCCATGCATTCTCTATTCGTGGACCAACAGATTGCTCTGAAGTTCATCTATGGTCATAGTAGACAGATCATTAGACTCTTCAATCGAACACACACAACATAATTGAATTTAAGAATCATTGATCTTAAGATTTTTTTCAATGATCACACTCTGCTCCATTTTTTCTCTATGTGTTTTCATCTTATTTGCAATGATCAGTGTTCTGGCAAAGTATTCATTGACCTCCTCACCCTCCTTCATGCCAAGAATCTCAAATTCCCTTCTCAAAGCCTGTAACTTGAGCACGTTTCACCTTTGTAGAGTCTTGATACTTTAATCTCATCGAATCCCAAATAGCCTTTGCAGTCTCCTTATTGAGAATGGTATCAATAATATGTCTATCTATAGCTTGGAATAGATAGTTCTTGACTTTTAAATCTTTTAGTTCAAATCTGCAATAAGCTTACGTTGTGTTTTTGTTGCTTCTTCTGTTGCTACATGTATCTCGTTTTCTATCAAATCCCAATACTCCTTTGACCTGAGAAAATTCTCCATGAGCATAGCCCAATGATCATAATGACCATCAAACCGTGGAATCGTCTGTTGAACAAAGCTATTGTTTTCTGTTGCCATAATTCTCCACTCTCTCTTTTGTTTGATCACTCACTCACTCTTGGTTCTTCCTTAAGAAACTGTAGTTTTTTAGAACACTCAATTAGGCTTCTGTGATGGTAGCTCTGATACCACTTGTTAACTCTCAGCTTCTGATAATGGACAACTCTCCGTATTTAAAAGAATGAAGCTTACATTTATTTAGTCACTAATGGTTGTATATATAAGCCTTTACAGAAGAAAAACAGAAGAACAAACTTCACGTTATTACTTCCTAAAAACGTGGTGAGAAATCTAGACCAATTCAAATATTATTTTGCACTAACAGATTACCCCAACATCAGGGAATTATTAACTGAAAAACATTAAAACTTAATGCATGCTTCAACACTTTCTTCCTTTTCTTCTCTGCATTTTTCTTCAGCTCTGTTTGCCTCTGTTTCCGTTTCTTCCTTCTGCTTCTCACGGGGCTGTTGTCGACTGGGAGGGCAATGGCAGCTGGCGGTGATGCTGGTGGTGATGGAGAGGAATCCGACAATGCCTCACGATGGTTATGAAGGTGGCAGTGGATGGGAAGCCCGATGACAGCAGTGGTTTTCTTCTTCTTCTTCCCCGTGCAGAGGCGCAGGTTGCTGCCTTTTCTTCAATGGTGCAGCAACGGGTGGGAGGAAGATGATGAGATGAGGAAGGCTGACTATGGCATGGGCAGTGCTGCTATGTTTGTGCTCCAGGTGGTGTTGGTGTCGCGGCAGCCGGCTGTGGTCGCTCTTCCTCTTCTCTCTGTTTCTGTCACCTTGTTTCTCTCCAAACAATTCACTGTTTTCCCTCATTTTCCTTTTTTTTTCGCTGATCCCCCCAGTCTTCTACCCTCTCTGTCATTGCCCTTCTCTCTTTCTCCAAAATTTTTGCCCCCCCTTGGTTTCCTTTTTTTTCTTTTCTCCCTGCTTCTACATTCTCCCCTGTATTTATAGGAATCAGGGGGGGAGGGCCACCCTACCCTGTCCAAGTACAGGGTAAGGTGGCGTGGAGCGGCTTTTGCATAGCCGCCCCGGGGCATGGTTCCCTCTTTTTTTTTTTTTATGTTGGCAGGGTATGGTGGGTATGGGTAGTGCCGGTTTTCTCGGGCAAGTGGAGTAGAGAGAGAGAGAGTGACGAACGGGAAAAATCAAACTTCCTCTTCCCTGCCTTTGCATGCGCAGGGAAAAAGAACATGCACAGTGCCGTTTAAAACGACATCGTGTCCTGCTTCTTCTTCTTTTTTTTTTTAGAAAATGGAATGTAATTAGGAAGAACCAAAAATAGGTTATCACAAAATATGTCTACAAAGTACCAAGGAGAACCAATACAGATCTCTTGAAATCTGTGTTTGATTCAGACTAAATTTATGAAGATAGAAATCCAAGGAGATTCCATGTGCTTTAAAAGCTCTTTTTCCCTTAGTATTTCAAGAGTTTTACGACTCGTAAATCACATGGAAGGGGGATAAAAATTTAGAAATCTAAGGAAATTCAAGGCGCTTTAAAAGCCTATTTTTGCCTTAGTGTTTCATACTCTCACGGCTCGTAAACCGTGGAGTCAGAAATTGAAATGTCCTCCATTATAATTAAAGATTTTTTCAAGGATGTGCGATGACTTGTTATTCCTAGAAAATTATTTTGGATATTTACCACTTAAGGTTTCTTTATCCAAATATTAACAGTGAATAATAACAAGTTATTCCCAATAATATTTTGGATATTCATTCCTTCGGGATTTCTTTATCCAAACATTAACGGTGAATAATAGATGGATTCCCCCAAAATAAGATTTTTATATTTATGGAATATTGGCCAACACCCTTTGGAGTTTTACAAACATGTTGTAAAATCCAGAAATGCAAGAAAATAATTTTTTGTTGTGTTTAAGAAATCCATGTGAAAACACATATTTAAAACTTCAATTTTTTTTTAAGAGGGAATTCAAAAAGATGTTAGGGTATTGGCCGTATGCATGAAAACATTATATATATATATATATATATATATATATATTTGTCACATTGCGTCGAAAACCAGATATTTTAAATACGAGATTTGTATTTTTACAATATAAGAATACAAAAACCACAAAATAAATACACAAAAAAAGCAATGATATTACTCATTTTTTTAGGGGCTGGGTCCAGCTCGGCCCATGTGGCTGGACTGAACCCAACCGGCCTAGCCACCACTTGCCCAAACCAGTGACCCGGCTGGGCAAACAAGTGCATCCTTAGTTACTGTTCAAGTGAATTATAATTCACTAATTCACTTGAACAGTAACCAAAGCATGCACCGTAACCGTGTAATTAAATTTGCAAAAGTGGAAAGAATGCAAGAGCTTACCTGATAGCTGACGGGTGAAGATGGTGATGCTGCAGTTCTTGCATATGACAGGTTATCACTAATTCTGGAGACAATGACGAACGCTGGTAACACTGGTGTTAGTCTTTGTCTTTCTCTTCTTGTCGATGCTCTCTCTGGAGACGGTGAAGACGATGATGAAGGTGTGATGTGCTGGTGTAATGGACGTTCTTCCCTCTGTGTTTTCTTGCTCTTTCTCTGTTTTCCTGTGGGCTGCTGCTTCGACTAATACCTGCTCTTGATGGTTGAGGGGCTGCGAGTTAGTGATGGTTGTAAGGGCTGAAAATGACTCCACGGTTGTAGCCGGTGCAAGATGACTAGGCTGTCACTACTAAAAACAGGGGCTATTAGCATCTGAATTTAGCAATGGATAATTCCGTTGCTAAATTCAATAACAGATTTGCAACGGATTACACATATATTATTTTTTTAATATTAGCAACGGACTTTAGCAACGGATAATCCGTTGCAAACTTTACGTTGAATTTAGCAACGGATTTTACGTTGCTAATTGAAAAAATAAAAATTTAAATGTTAATATAAAACTAAAATTATGTAGATCGTTGATTACATAAAATCTGAATCGTTTATTTTCGCTCTCTCCCCCCACACCGAAATATAGAGACCAACAAAACCAATTACAGTTGAAAATTAATTTACTTCCACTCTTCCAGTATATCCTTCGTCCCTAATAACATCGATCAATAATTGTTGAAAAATCACCCTCTCTTCATCGATTTCATCTTCCTTTATCCCAAACTGTTCATCATCTTCGCATTCGTCTTCAGCATCCCTAATTTTTTTTCTTCATCTTCTTCTCCTTCATCTTAACAGTTTCAATATTTCTCTGTAAACCAACAAAAACACAGACCCATGGCAACATCGCACCAGACCCATCATCATCACCATCGAACATCCTGATTTACCCCTTCTCTGTAAACGGGTTAGGTTTTGCACTCTTTTCTTCAATAGCTCAGGTAATTAATTTAGGGTTTTTGTTTTCTTTATTGCAATTTAAGTTACACTAAACAGTTCTAACCTAACTTTCCCAATCTCGGGTGTTATTCTGTCGTGTTGATCCATCTCCCTCACCTGTAATTGAAGAACACAAGTAACAATTTTTTTTCCGATACTTTGAATAATGGTTTTAGGCTATTAATTCGATAACATAAGGTTTATGAAATGTTTTTACCATGATTTATAACCTAATTATGCATGTTTAATTGAAAATTTATGAAAACCCCCAAATTAATTTTTAGGGTTACGGTTCATAAATTGAATGATTTTATGCAACTTGACAAATGCTGGCAATTCTTGTGTCTGGAAGAGAGTGATTGATGGAAATTATGCATGTTTAATTGAAAATTTATCAAAACCTCCAATTTAATTTTCAACAATTAGTATTATTGATGCCGGGTGTTTTTTGATGTCTGCAAGTCTTTTTGTCCTCCTGTACGCCGACACCTAGGTGTTTTGAATGTATTCATATGCTTATATATATATAAGGAAACTTGCTTGTTGATGTTGTGTTTCGTTAATAAGATTGCAGTTTTATTTTTGTATCTTCATTCTTTCTTCTTTTTTTTTCTTGCTGTTTTACTTGTTATATATATAAGTAGCAAAATTGTGTAGTGAAAGAGGTTAGAATTCATGGTTGCTTCCTCCTTGCATGGTGTTCAATTAATTTTCCACATTAGCTATATATGTTGTCTGTTTTCACTTGATTGTCCTGTCTTGAGGTCAACATGCATGATTTGGAAATGTTTTTGATCACCAAATGGTTTAGGTGGCAGGCTTTTAATTCAGTTCAGCTAAAAATGTTAGATGGTATCTAATTTTTCTTTTTAATCCTTCCTTCCCCCTAATTAATGTCCATTATTCTCACATTGCCTAGCTAGATCAGCAACCCACCCATAAGGATGCAGGATCCCAAACCCTAACTATTTTTTTTTTAATCTAAAATGCTCTTAATTATATTTTAATATGATAGTCACATTGAGAATTTAAAAAAGTTGGAGAAACAATATAAGAAATGGGACATGATTTTTTAGTACATGAAATATAGTAATTTCACTATTTAATTTCATTTATTTTTTTTAATATTCTTTCTCTATTTTTAAAAATTTCCTTAATTTAACTATTTTTTTATTTTATTTTTTTCAACTCAAAGACATTCTAGATATAATAGGGAGTTTGGAACTAGCTATATAATTCATCTATATGTATGCTTCAACTATTGAATTTTGGATAAAAATCTGTAATATTTACTCATTTTGCAATACCTAATGCTTGCTTTGTTATTTGGCTTTTTTTTTTTTAAAATTTCTGGGTCCTAACATGACTTTTTTCAATATGATGGCTTAGGTTTTTAAGCATGGCATCAAGTTATCTTCCTCAATAATTAATTAGTCTTTGGGTTCTTATTGGCACGAAAGCGGTGTGTTGCGTTCTTACTATTATTTAATATGGTCTCCTTAATGCTTTGTCCTTTTGAGGTCTTGTGCTCTTATACTACATGTCATTTACATGGAATATCATTTAATGCATCCAGCTTCCTTTGTTCATGCAATTTTTGTATATGTCATTTACTGTTTTTATACAAACTGTTACCATTTTTTGCATCTGCTACCATTGTTAATTAGAGTTAATTATAATTTAGTCTATGCATTTTTTATGATTTTATAAGTTAGTCATTATGTTTTTGAAAACCATAAGTTAGTTCCTTGTTATAAATTAAATGTTAGTTATTTTAAAATTTCAAAATGAATCATGTTCAAGATTGAAATTTTTCAGGTTAGATCTTAGAAGAAAAAAATTGTTATGAGAAGACAAGGGCCAAAAAAAATTAAAAATTAATAGTTTAACTTGGATATGCTTTCTGTTTTTCATAGTTTAACTTGGATTTGTTTTAAAGACTAGCAAGTGTTATAACTGGATGGGTTTAAGATGTTATGCACAATTCCTTTACCTAAGATGTACACTAGTAGATTTATCAATGAATGTCTACTGGAATTTTGTTTATTAAAGCTTATTTTAGAGTTATTTGTTATGACATTCCATTTCTGCAACTGACCTCATTTGTCAGTTATTAACTAAGAGGTGGACTTGTGTATTGTAGCTTTTTGGCAGGAGTAGTGGATTTCAAGTAGCATCCACTCATCGGCTATGTACAAAAGGAACTGCCACATTAAAGAACTGCCCTTGATGGAACTCAGTACAATCTCTTACTGTTAGATAGTGAAGGAATAGATGCCTATGATCAAACAGTAAGCGCATTTACCTTATCAAGATGAACTGATGATTGTTGTGCTGGTTTTATGTTTTAACAGTTCAAGAATTGATGAAATGGCTAGTAATCAATTTTATTAATTGAAGAATTTTTTTCTGTGATTCCTTCTTATTTATAATTTACACCATATCCTTTTTATATTCCCACACAGCTGCTGTTTTGGATTATACAGTAATTGTTATTTTGGTTAGCTAGGTTTATTTACAGCTAAGTTGTTTGTGCTATGCTTTCTGTACCTTGTTGTTTTGCTCTTTGAACTAAAAGCATCTCATTGGAATTTTCTTTTATGCAAATGCTTGGTTTTGTAGAAAAATTATGTCCTAACCATAAAAATTCGTATTAAGTTATAGGTTTTAAGAGATAATAATTAGAGTAAATTATAATTTAATTTATTAAAACTATAAGTTAGTTCCTTGTTATTAAATTAAATGAAATTTTTCAGGTTGTATCTTAAATGAAAAAATATTTGTTATGAGAAGACAAGTGCCAAAACAATATTAAAAATTAATAGTTTAACTTGGATATGCTTTCTGTTTTTCATAGTTTAACTTGGATTTTTTTTAAAGACTAGCAAGTGTTATAACTAGATGGGTTTAAGATGTTAAGCACAATTCCTTTACCTAAGATGTACACTAGTAGATTTATCAATGAATGTCTACTGGAATTTTGTTTGTTAAAGCTTATTTTAGAGTTATTTGTTATGACATTCCATTTCTGCAACTGACCTCATGTGTCAGTTATTAACTAAGAGGTGGACTTGTGTATTGTAGCTTCTTGGCAAGAGTAGTGGATTTCAAGTAGCATCCACTCATCGGCTATGTACAAAAGGAACTGCCACATTAAAGAACTGCCCTTGATGGAACTCAGTACAATCTCTTACTGTTAGATAGTGAAGGAATAGATGTATATGATCAAACAGTAAGCGCATTTACCTTATCAAGATGAACTGATGATTGTTGTGCTGGTTTTATGTTTTAACAGTTCAAGAATTGATGAAATGGCTAGTAATCAATTTTATTAATTGAAGAATTTTTTTCTGTGATTCCTTTTTATTTATAATTTACACCATATCCTTTTCATATTCCCACACAATTGATGTTTTGGATTATGCAGTAATTGTTATTTTGGTTAGCTAGGTTTATTTACAGCTAAGTTGTTTGTGTTATGCTTTATGTACCTTGTTGTTTTGCTTTTTGAACTAAAAGCATCTCATTGGAATTTCCTTTTATGCAAATGCTTGGTTTTGTAGAAAAATTATATCCTAACCATAAAAATTCGTATTAAGTTATAGGTTTTAAGAGATAATAATTAGAGTAAATTATAATTTAATTTTTTAAAACTATAAGTTAGTTCCTTGTTATTAAATTAAATGAACTTTTTCAGGTTGGATCTTAAATGAAAAAAATATTTGTTATGAGAAGACAAGTGCCAAAAAAATATTAAAAATTAATAGTTTAACTTGGATATGCTTTCTGTTTTTCATAGTTTAACTTGGATATGTTTTAAAGACTAGTAATTGTTATAACTTGATGGGTGTAACATACTGTTTATGTTTTTTATTTTTCCAGCAATATGAATGGCTTATTGGATCACAATATAATCCAATAGAGTTGGCTAAATCTAATTGGGTTGCAATAAGAAAACCTCTACCTTGGGCCATTGATTCTTGGGGCTTAGGTAAGTCTATTTTGCTCCATTTTTACATGGTTGCTTAATTATATCGTGCATAATTTTTCTGTTGGGCATGCCTATTGTAATCTTTTCAAGTAATTGGAACTCTGCCTTTCATTGGGACAATATTGACAATTT
>Ga0325402_1004260_pt1 | contig 13168 bp, 11 predicted proteins | sample PopdelMetagenome_22_FD_207212 | JGI IMG/M metagenome (GOLD analysis project Ga0325402, IMG submission 207212) | Populus deltoides microbial communities from Bellville, Georgia, United States - Xylem-PdKOR-R3 | ecosystem: Host-associated > Plants > Phyllosphere > Stem > Wood/Secondary xylem... | reverse complement strand
AGGTAAAGGGTTCTTGTTGCTTTACACATCATTGTTGTGGACTTTAAGGAACCAATGTTTCTAATTAGTGTTGGTTACCAGGTAACGTATCGAAACCTACCCTGTTCTATCTATAAGTAAATAGAGGAATAGTTAACATTTCGATATTGGGATTGACTCGTAAGTAAAAGAGAATGAATTATTAGTTTATCGGATCAATTATTTTTATTAAGTTAGAAGTGTTATTTATTTATTTATATAATATTAACCCAACTAAATTTGAACTGAAATTAATTAGGTTAACGAGGTCATTAAAAACCCGGTTTGGTCTATTAAGTTTAATTGAATTTATAACTTATCTGTTTCAAATGAAAAATAAAATTAGGTTAGATTTCAAATTTCAAATTTCCCAGTTCAATTTATTAAATCAAAACATGAATAATAACTATTGTTAGAGCTAGAGGTAAATACTTAGTTGAAATAATATAGTTATATTATAATTCATTTTAAATATCAACTACTACACTCTTCTAAAAATGACCAATTAACGTATTAGAGGATATTTGATTTAAGATGAAGGGACACCAAGAAAAGGGTTATAAGAAGGATTTAATTATTTTGTTAAAAAAATTTATTTCTTGCCTTTTCTTTTCAATATTTAGAACTTAAAAAGATAAATTAAAGCCCGGGACGTAATTGATTTTTTAAAAGGTTTAAATATTGGACATATATGGAGGGGATAAAATGATAGCTAAGGTAAAATATGAAGGGGATAAAAGACTAGATTTTCAAGAATCACAAATCAAATGATCAATAACACTTGTTTCAATTATCTATTCACTAATTTTAGAACAAGAAGGAGAGCTAAGGGCAATACTAGTCATACCAGCTTGTGCTACCTTGTAGCAGATGGCATTGGTGTTTATTGTGAAGAAGGTTAGTTGAGATTTTTTTTTCTTTTCTTTTGGTATGCCATTTAGGATTACCATGAAGTTTGAAACATGTATCAACAACATGGTTGATTGTTACGTTCTTCACTCAATGCATGCATGCAACGCATGCATGGCAGAGGTACACTGAACGTGGGTGCAAACAAAGGCACATATTAATTGCATTTCTGTTACTTTCAATCAATTTGCATTTCAGTTACTTTCATTCAATAATACAGAGGAATTGTTTCAATTATGAAGCGGTTTCTATTCTCCAGCGGCAGTTCCATTCTGTAGCAATTAATTGTATTAAGTTGCTTTATTTTTGTTATTTGTAATGGCTATTTATCTAGCCGGTTGAATTCAATTAAGGATATGATATTGTCCAGAACTCTACTCCTTGCCTTTTTCCTCTCTCTGTTTTCACAAAATTCTGAATTAAACTCAACATTTGCTATCAGAGCAGTTTTGGTCCATGGACACCTGTGGGAAAACTAATGTTGAATTCCGCAACGAAGTCAATGAGACATTTATTTGGCATGAGGCCAACTTTGATCAACTCAATGCAGCCTTACAAACTATTCTCACTGAATTACAGGCCATTCGTACCACCTAACGTACACAAGCCGTTCCTCCTGACATCAACCCATTTGCATAAGAATCTTCTTCCCATCGAGCAACCGGCCCCCCTTCTGTTGCTAGTTTGGATCACCCACATCCACCACAACTCAAGCTGCATTTCCCAAAGTTCAACGGAGAAGACCCAATTGGTTGGCTTTATAGAGCTGAACAATACTTTGAGTTTCAGAACATTAGAGCTGCACAACGCGTACAGTTAGCTGCATTCCACATGGAAGGCATTGCATTACAATGGTTTCATTGGCTAACAAAGTTCCGTGGGCCACTCACTTGGGATGAACTTACACAGGCCATCTCACTAAGATTCGATCCAACCGAATATGAAGATCCCTCTAAAGCTTTGACCCGATTGAAACAAACATCAACTGTTGCTGTGTACCAGGAAGCTTTTGAAAGGCTCTCCCATAGAGTTGATGGCCTCCCCAAAACATTCCTAATTGGTTGTTTTATTGCAGGATTACGGGATGAAATTTGATTAGATGTCAAGATTAAACAAACCAAAACCTTGGCACACACAATTGGAGTGGCACGACTGGTGGAAGAGCGCAACCAATTGCAGTGCAAGCCTTTTTTGAATAATCGTTTACTACCAGTAACGACATTTCAGAGAGGGCACTCCAATCCTTCTCCTGGGATTCTAGGCTCGTCTTCTAATTAACGAGCAAATATTGAATCCTCACCTTCAACTACTTCGTTCCAAAGAATTACAAATCAGGAAGCTAGGGAACGACGAGGGAAGGGACTTTGCTATTACTGTGATGAGAAATATTCTATAGGCCATCGTTGTAAACGGCCACAATTGTTCATGATTGAGGACTCTTCTTGCGATGAGAACTCTGAGGAAGACCAGCTGGAGGCAAAGCTTATAGAGGTGACACCTGAGATTTCCTTCCATGCTATTGCTGGTGCTGAGCATCCCCAAACAATTCGGGTCTTGAGAAAACTACAGAACAAAGGCTTGATAGTGTTGATAGATGGGGGCAGCACTCATAATTTCATTGACCAAGCCATCACAACTCGGTTTGGCCTGCCAATCATCAAAGACAGGAAACTTTAGGTGGTGTTTGCTAATCAGGAACGTGTAGAATGCGCAGGCCATTGCCAAGGAATCATGTTATCCATCCAGGGAATTACCATCACGGCTGATTATTATGTTCTGCCTGTGGCAGCTTGTCAGGTAGTTCTGGGGGTGCAATGGTTGGAGACCCTGGGACCAGTGGAAACAGACTACAAAAAGCTCACCATGACCTTCAAAATTGGCGGAGTCAGGCATACTTTGCAGGGTCTTGGACGAGAGGCTGAAGCATCTAGCATTAAGGTTCTGCACAATAAGAAGTGTTCGGGTCTGCAGAGGATGGGGTTCTTCTTTCAAATTCAACCACATATAAACACGCTTTCAACAAATACATACCCTCCAGTGATCCAATGTCTCTTGGAGGAGTTTGCAGAGGTCTTCAGCCCTAACCCCAGTCTCCCTCCTCAACGCCAACATGACCATAAGATTCCACTATAGCCTAGCACAGGTCCAGTAAGCGTGCACCCTTACAGATATCCATACTATCAGAAGGCAGAGATTGAACGTATGGTGAAGGAGCTGTTAGAATCGGGACTCATACGACCAAGAAATAGCCATTTTTCCTCACTAGTTTTGTTGGTGAAAAAAACCGATGGCACTTGAAGATTTTGCATTGACTACCGGGTTCTCAACAAGATCATCATAAAAGATAAGTATCCTATACCAGTGATTGATGAGTTATTAGACGAGCTCCATGGAGCTAAGTTCTTTTCGAAATTGGATTTACGGTTGGGCTATCACCAAATTTGTGTGAACGAGGATGATATTCCGAAGATAGCATTTTGAACCCATGAGGGACACTATGAGTTTATTGTCATGCCTTTTAGGCTAACTAATGCCCCAGCAACCTTCCAAAGCCTCATGAACGACCTTTTTTGACCCTACATTCGACAATTTATTTTGGTATTCTTCCATGACATCCTAGTTTATTCCAAGTCATGGGAAGATCACCTAACTCACTTGCAACTTGTCCTTAAAATTTTAGCTGCTAACCAGTTGTTTGCCAAAGAGTCCAAATGTCATTTTGGAGTTCAACAGGTTAAGTATTTGGGGCATTCTATCAACAAAAATGGCGTATCTGTGGACCCCGATAAAATACAAGCAGTGGTGGCTTGGCCCACACCCACTACAGCCAGGGAAGTTCGAGGATTCCTAGGCTTAGCTGGATATTACAGGAAATTCATTCGTCATTTTGGCAGCATGACAGCTCCTATGACCAAACTCTTGACTAAAGAAACGTTCTATTGGACTGACGCAATAGAGGCAACATTCAATCAACTCAAGCAGGCCCTTACGACTCCACCCACCTTATGCCTTCCAGATTTTTCTTAGCCCTTTGTAGTTGAATGTGATGCTAGTGGGTTGGGAATAGGTGTCGTCCTTACTCAAAACACCTACCCCGTGGCTTATTTTAGTGTAGCCCTTAAAGGAACGTCCCTCACTCTTTCTACATATGAAAAGGAGATGTTAGCCATTGTCAAAGCAATCTGGAAGTGGCAAAATTACCTACTTGGGAAACCATTTATTGTGCGTACAGACCAGAAAAGCCTCAAGTACTTGCTAGAGCAGCGCATTGCTACTCCTACCCAGACACGGTGGCTTCCCAAGCTTCTAGGATACGATTACATTATTGAGTATAAGAAGGGGGTTGAGAATCAGGCTGTAGAATCCTTATCACGTATAGGAAAGGTGCACTTCCTCTTCATTTCAGTTCCCCACGCAGATTGGTGGCCCCAATTACAAACGGAGGTGAAACAGGATCCCTTTTATGCTTCGTATAGTAGCAAGAATACCTCCCAACCGATGACCCTACGTGATGGGGTTTGGTTCCACAATGATAGAGTTTTTCTAAGTCTTACTTCCTCCCTGATTCCGTTGATTCTAGCTAACAGTCACTCATCTCCTGTGGGGGGGACATTTCAGGTTCCATAAGACCCTTTCTCGGATCAGCCACAACTTCTTTTGGCCAAAGCTACGACAGACAGTGAAGGAATACCTGCAAATGTGTGCGGTCTGCCAACAATACAAATCAGATTGCATGAAACCTACGGGGTTGCTTCAGCCCCTGCTTATTCCCACGTAAATCTGGATAGATATTTCAATGAATTTCATTGAAAGCCTTCCCATTTCAAACGGTCATCCTGTCATTATGGTAGTGGTAGATCATCTCTCCAAGTATGCTCACTTTATTCCCCTATAGCATCCCTTTACAGCTGCTTCGGTTGCTAAGACATTTGTGGCAAATGTGGTTCGTTTACATGGTATTCTCACCTCCATTGTGAGTGACACAGATAAAGTCTTTATTAGCTCCTTCTGGCAGACCCTCTTTCAGCTACAAGGGACACTGTTATGTATGAGTTCCAACTATCATCCCCAGACTGATGGACAGATAGAGGTCGTCAATCGCGTTTTGGAGCAATACCTTCACTGCTTTGTCGGCCTACAACCAAAGACATGGATGGACTGGATACTTTGGGCAGAGTTTAGCTACAATACATCGCCCATTCGTCAACCAAAATCACTCCCTTTGAGGCTGTCTATGGAATTCCACCGCCACACCCGCTCACCTATGTTCCAGAGACTCCCAAGGTTTAAGCTGTTGAGGAATACCTCCAAGACCGAAACTCCCTCTTACGTGATCTTCGTAGAAATCTTTATCTTGCTCAAGAGAGAATGACAAGCCATGCTAATTAGCGGAGGAGAGAGATTTCATTTGAGGTTGGTGATTATGTATACTTGAAGTTACAACCTTATCGTCAGACTATAGTTGTATTCAGAAGTTCCTCAAAGCTCTCCCCTCTGTTCTATGGACCATTCCAGATATTGAGCAAAGTCGGTCTTGTGGCATACCGGTTGGACCTCTCCAAAGACTGCCAAATTCATAATGTTTTCCATGTCAATTTGTTACGGAAACATTTGGGATCAATCACGCCTTTATCATCCCAACTTCCTCCTCTCACAGACGATTCTTCCATTCTTCCCCAACCTGCTTCCATATTGGCCAGGCGTGAAATTCAGAAGGGAAAATATCGTCCCAAGGCAGAAGTGTTGGTGAAATGGGTGGGAGCATCAGATGATGATGCCACTTGGGAAAATGAGTGGCGGTTTTTTAAGTCCTACCCCCATTTTCGTCCTTGAGGACAAGGATAATTTAAGTGGGCAAGATTGTTACATGCTTCACTCAATGCATGCATGGCAGAGGTACATTGAACGTGGGTGCAGACGAGGGCACAAATTAATTGCATTTTAGTTACTTTCATTCAATTTGCACTTCAGTTACTTTCATTTAATAATACAGAGGAATTGTTTCAGTTATGAAGCGGTTTCTATTCTCCAGCGGTAGTTCCATTCTGCAGCAATTAATTGTATTAAGTTGTTTTATTTCTGTTATTTGTAATGGCTATTTATCTAGCTGGTTGAATTCAATTAAGGATATGATATTGTCCAGAACCCTACTTCTTGCCTTTCTCCTCTCTCTGTTTTCACAAAATTCTGAATTAAAATCAACATCGTTACCATTGTAGTGAGTACATTTGCGTGTTCTTTTCTTGATATCTTTTTGGTAGATATTCCACCTATCATAGCATCTTGATGGTTTTCCTTACAATAAACCATAACATAAGTGATTAGAAGATTTGAAAGAAGTATAGTAGCAAGTACCCGTCCGTGAACCTACTCTAGTGATGATTCCAAACCAGAAAAGAAATATAAACACGTTGAGAATTAACCTTAGTGGTATATATCTCAATGATAACTTTGCAACTTAATGCATAATCATCAATAGATTAAATCTCCTGCATAGTTTTTTTTTTAATTTTCCTCAATAAAAAATAATAGAACCACTATTTTGTTTGTCGCATCGAGTAACTAGGATTTGATCATGCAATTGTCATATTTCTATACTTCATTTTCTTCAGAATTTGTATTCCCAGGTATAACTTTTGAACTTGAAATAAATATTTAACACTTCTTATAATATATAGAGGAAAAATAGAGTTTGCTCTGAATAGAATATATAAGATTAACCTATTGAGTTGAGATGATTCTTTAAGATGATATTGGAGCCTTATTGACCATGCAATCACGAGTTAAAATCTCACCACCCTCGTTCTATTTGATAAAAAATAAGCACAAGGTAGTGTGAGCCTACAAGTTTCAAGTCTAAAGGGCTTTCACTTAAAGAGGTGTGTTAGAGAATGATATAAATCATATCTTGGGGTCTTACCTAACAACTTAACAACGTAATTGAGAGGTTATAATCCTTTGATAATAGAAAATTCATTATTTAGATTATGTTTCTAAGTTTAAAATACATGTTGAAAACCTATTTTCGATTCTTTTTATGATTTAACCCATATAATATATTCAAATTGCCTTTATTTAGAAATTATTAGTTTATTGGTTTGCGCTCCGCGCGGTCAAATCAATTTTTTTTTAAATGTAAAAAAGAATATTAAGAGCATGGAGAGTTTTTTGATAGTATCATTAAACATGGTCAAGTGGGTCAATCTTAAAATTTTTTATCTTAGCACTTTATCTAACTCAAGTTTCCAATAAAACTGTGTAGCAGTTGGCCCGACTTAAATAAATTGATTTTATGGATTCAAAGATAACCTGGATGATCGGTAAAAATATAACTTAGCTATTAAAAATCTTTAAGATGACAAATGTTTTAAAAAAATGTCGAGACAAAGATAGATTGGATCAACCCTGATCCCTCCGCGACCCGGGTCATGGACTCTATTGGGTTTAATAATAATTTTTTTATAATTTTTTATTTAATTATATAATAAAAATAGATACTCATAAAATTAAACATCAACTCTAAAATATATATTTATTTGAGATTGTGATAACTCTATAAAAAAACAAAAATAAATGATGCAGTCAATTTCCTAACCAATTCAATGCAATTATTCGTAAATGTTTTGTAAGTTTTCCAAAAATTTGACTAAACTTCTCATGACATATATATATATATTCAGGATGAATATTGGTGCCTACTCTTATCTCAAATACACTGGATCGATGTTTAAATTTCGATATAAGACCATAAAATGTAATTGAACATTCAATCTCTCCAACATTCAATAGGCTAAAATTGAAAATCATTATATGTGAAAAAAGTAGTTGAGATGGAACCGAGAGGAAAGAGAGTACCCAACTTCAAAGAATATAGTGATGTGCTTAAAAATCAAGTTTAGCATCCGTCTCTGTAGCCTCAACCACATGGTTTTATAACAAGTATCAGTCACGAAATCAATAGCTTTCACTACTCAATCATAGTACCCAGAAGATTACACATCCTAGATAAATACGTACAGCTCATCTCTAGGTTTTCCCATTATTAAAATGTAATGTAATAATTTATATATGCACACAATTATGTATTATATATCCTTCTTCATCCATCCATCTCTTGCAAACAAGGGATTGGAATTGCAATTATGTGTGGAAGAGAGGAAGGACAGTCATCTACATTCCTTTTTTTTTTTTTTTTGGATAATCATCGAGAGGAGTCATCTATATTCTTAAAGGGAAAAAAAAATGTCTGCCCACATTACTTTCCTCTCTGAAAATATATGACTTGATTGTTTTGTTATTCTAGTAAAACAAAAGGGTGCAAAATCTTAACTTAAGACGTCCATAATTTTATTTTTTAAAAAAGACTGAAAAATGCAAAACAATCTACTATACAATTATAATAGAATCCGTACAGCTAGCCAACTTCAATATGCTATACGTTTTGATCTCATTATGTGTTTCTTTCTTCTTAGAATGAAAGTAAAAAGAAGAAAGAAGGAAAGAAGGCAGAAAGTAAGATTATATTTTCTCTGAAATGTACTATATAAAAGTTTATGATTAATTGATTTTAATTAACAGCCCCCAAAATCTCTAACAGAGAAAGTAGGGCTCTTGTCAGGCGCGTTTCCAGCATGGCGTAGCCCTAGAGTGAGAGACACATCTCCAGCGGTAGAGGTCCCAAACCTTATAAGTGTAGACCCAATGTGGTCAGCACCAGCACTGGCATTGCCGGATGTGGTCCCATAATCAGCTGTAACAATGCTGCCCTGGCGACATGTATCGTCAGCGAAGTCATGGAAGGATTGTCCAGCATGAGGTTGTGGTGCGACCTCTGTGGTGGAGGTGATATTGGTGGGTGTAATAATGGTGGTGGAGGAGGAGGTGGAGAGTTTAGCTTGGTTTTCCGAGAAACATTGTCTATTGATGGCAAGGAGTGAAGGGTCCTTTTCATTGGCATTGATTTCGGATCTTCTGCCTGATGGTATGGTTGTAGCTGTGGGGGCTGTTGTTGTGGCAGCTGGTGCTGATGATCCTGTCGTTGTTGTAGTAGGCGTTGGTGTTTGTGCAAGCCCACTATTGTTGTTGTTGCTGTTGCTGCTGGTTGGCTTCTTTTCTCTATCTTCTGCCCCTGGTTCCTCTTCTTTGGCTTCTTGCTGGTACATTTCTTCAACCATGGGTTTCCACAACCGAACCCTGGCATTAATGAACCAGTTTGACACCTAAACAGCGCATAGAGTAGTAGTATGGATTATAAACCTTCATTTAATTTAATTAACCACGTAAGATTAACGAAAGATTATAGTTACAATGTCATATATATATATATATATATATATATATATATATATATATATATATATATATATATATGATGCAAGCAAATCTTAGTTGCTAATTGGGATATCCTTTCGAGATAATTATAAAAAATAAAATAATAAAAGCTATAAACACAGTAATATTATTATAACAGACATTAGTAGTGGAATTCACTTGACAGTGTCGATTGCCATGATTAATTCAAGAATACCTTACAATAAAAGCATCTAAATGTGCGTTTATTTCTATTCTCTTTCCAAGGGCACCTTTGGATTTTGCTTTTCATGCAAATAATATAACAGGTACCTAACGGCAAAACAATTATAAGAAATTACAGTACACTTGATAATAAACTATACATGATGGTAAATTTAGAATGAGTTTGTTTTGCATTAGAAATTTATTTAAAAAAATTTGTTTTTTTATTGTTTTAAATTAATTTTTTATGATTTTAAATAGTTTTAATATATTTATATTTAAAAATAATTTTAAAAAAATATTATTTTAATTTATTTCTAAACAAAAATACTTTAAAAAACAATAACATAAATAATATTCTATAGAAATACATATATATATTTTTTGGAACTTCTCGCTAGAAGTTCAGTAACATGTTCTTTAATTTCACGCAAGACAAGGAGAGAAAAAAAAAATTCCGAAAGAAGAAGAGTCAAGTTGGAAACCCATCTTTACCTTAAATTTTGAGAGGAAAACAGATTAAATAGAAAAAAGAAATAAAATTATAGGGTTTAATCACAAGAGAAACAAGGAGATGCAGTTGCAATAAATACGTGATAGACAAGAAAACAGTAAGAAGGTTAAAAACCCACTTGCAGGTGGTAATTAAGGAATAACATGCAAGTAAAAATCCCGACAAGTATACAAGAATTTTGTTCACTGTGTCTTTAATGGTTCTTCTTCGCGTGGGTTGGATTATATGTGGTGTCATTTGTAGAGAGAGAGACATAGAAAGAGAATCAAAGATGCAAACTCTCATGTCTCATCTCTTGTGTACTTGTGTCTCTGCTCTTAAATAATAGTATCTCCCTAGAGTTTCTTCACTGATAATGTCCATTTCAGAATCTATGTCCCTCGACTCGACTTATAAAAGAATCCAAGAAATCAATAAATTTAAAATATATGGAAAACACAAATTAAAAAAAGAAAGAAAGAGGTGTACCAGAGAAAGTAAACCCTAAACCATGCAAACAAATCTACTCAACTCACTCATGGTCCCTTCTTGTTTTTTCTTTCTTTTTTGTCCTCTCTAGAATAGAATCCCATTTTCATGTTACATGACAGTACCCTACCCTGAAAGACTCTCTTTCCCTCGTTCTTTCTCATCAGGTATATTTACTGTTTTGCTGAAGAAGAGATAAAAAAGGTGTATACGTAGAGAAGGGGGGGGGGGGGTGGTGTGGCTAACCTGATTTCTCGATAAACCAGTCTGTCTAGCTAACAGATGCTTATCAGCATCGCTTGGATACCTGAGAAAGAGACCAGAAAATGACATCAGAGTCAACACATAAACCATATACACCAATGCTAGCTTTTCTTTGTGTACCATATAACACGAGGCGCGAGAATCTAAGAGAAGAAAAGATGAGCAGTATTTGTAGCGGGCAGTAGTAGGGGTATCAGAGAAGTTTAGGGGGATACGTACAACAGCGCTCATTGATCTCTCTTATTATTTTCTGTATAAATTGTGATTTTCACATAGAGAAAGAGAGAGAAAGGAAAAGGTGGTCAGTTAAATCAAACTTTAATAAAGTTTTTCTCTCTTTTTATTTCACACACTAGCTAATTTCTGAGGTCTGCAAATGGAGGAGGGAACTTAGATACAAGGGGAAAAAGCAGTGGCCAAATAGAAACCCTTTGGCAGCTTTTAGCTGACGAGACAACATCCAAGGACACTGCATTACTGTTCCTTTTAATCACATTATGGACAAAAAGCTAGAGAAAAAAACAAGGGAACTTGGATCTTGTGTTAGTATCTATCTAGTTAACTAATCAGAAAGTATCACTCTACTACTAATAATAAGTGCATATACTTGATTTTTCAACTTTCTTGATTGTGATAATTTTCTTGATTATAGTGAAGTTTAGGTAAAAGTAACGTACGGGTGGAGAAAATGCTCAAAAAGCCAGGCTCTTAGAATGTTGACAGATCGTTCAGGCAAGCCTCTTTGGGGTCTCCAAGCTTCTTGTTCCATCATGCCCATCTGGTTAAAGGCTCTTTGTTGTCTAAGACTTTGCTCTAATAACTTAAGCCTTGGTGTCTCTCCTTTTGTTATAGCTGAGGTCCCAGCACCATCTTTGTCTCCAAGTAGCTCACAGCTATGCTTCAATTGTGCTGATATTGCTTCTTTTAGACACCGAAAATGCCTTGACATTGCCTTCTGGGCAAGGGCAGTGTAAGGGACAGCCGCGCCGAAACCCATTATTAGATCAAATGAGTTCACTACCATTTGCATTTGCTCACAATAATGGTTGTACCTCTTATCCACCTGCAATAATATTGTACACCGACAAATTAAACATATAATTAATTCAAGGATTAATTTCCATCAATCCCAACATGACTTTATGTAAGAAAAAATAAATAAAAAACAATTACGGCATGCATACGTATGAAAAGAATGCTATACCAAGTCCCATGAAGCAGACCCCTAAAACAAAACTCTAGGCTGTTTTCACTACCTTGTCATATTGCAAATATATTACAGTTGTGTATGTAAGGAGAAGTGGACATCATTAGAGGACTCAGTCATGTGACTTTATTTGATATTCATGACAGTGTCATATATATTAATTGTTTAAGAGTTTATTAGGGTTATGTTTTAAAATGTCTTTCCTAGAAAAATTATTAAAATAATATAGTTTTAGTTTTTAAAATTTATTTCTATCTAAAAACACTAAAAAATTTAATTTAAAACAAAAAATTCAAATTTTAATTGAAAAACAAGCTAAAACTCACTTGAAAACACCACAACACCTGTTTCAAAACCTTGTTTGCTTTGTTGCTTTCTTTTTTCTTTCCTTTTGAGCTAGAACTTCTGTAAGCTAGCTATTATCTTTTCAGCTATTTTCTTAATAATACTATCAACTATTATCCAATAAAACACCACATGACGGGTGGGGTTAGAGTAGAAATAAAGACAATCAAGAATTTTACGACACCCAAGAAAATACACATATATTTGACAAGACTTATGGTTCTTGAAGGAAACCCACGTCGCAGAGAAAGAGAGAGAAAGGAGAAGAATAAATGCATTAATCAAAGCTGGTACAGTGCTGAAATGATTGTTAATAGGAGCATAGAATATCCTTGGTGTTTCTTTCGTGACTGTCTTTCCCCCAAATACAGCCAATTGCCAGGCTTGCTTCTGTAATGCATAAACAAAACAAAAACAAAAGGAGAAAAGAAAAGGAAAACACCCCCTGCTGCCAAGGTCAACTAAGATAAAATATCAGTGCCTTTATTTCTCTGCAATATTACTACGATGGGTACCACTCTTTTAGCTTCATAATAACTTCCCTTACGTAACATGGTGGATTATCAGTCGTCTTCCCAATCAGGAGGAACGTCGCTTCTTGCTGGACACAGATAGATACCTCTAATAATAGTAGACTTTCATGACTTTTGTTCTTTTTTTTACCTTACCACACCAACCAGAAACCTTAACACAAACCCACCACCATTCCAATCAATGTGTGCAGAAAATAAATAATATGATGACTAATCCAACTCTACCAACTAGATGATCTTATGTAACCCTATTGTATTGCACAAGGGTGAGCCGGCTTTTCTCTCCTTGGGATTTTTAAATAGTTTATAATATTGTTGAAAAGGCTTTCCGTAGTTTTCTGTTTGTCCGTGTGATTTAGAAAATCATTGATGCACTAAAATAAACATACCAAGAAA
>Ga0325402_1004259_pt1 | contig 13168 bp, 17 predicted proteins | sample PopdelMetagenome_22_FD_207212 | JGI IMG/M metagenome (GOLD analysis project Ga0325402, IMG submission 207212) | Populus deltoides microbial communities from Bellville, Georgia, United States - Xylem-PdKOR-R3 | ecosystem: Host-associated > Plants > Phyllosphere > Stem > Wood/Secondary xylem... | reverse complement strand
TTGACTTTATATGCTTCATCTACTTAATTCAACCAAGGCTCTGTTCCAAATCCATTGTAGTAAGCCACATGGATTTTTGTTCTCCTTTCTGTTTTTCTTTCGGGTCAAATCTTGTATGAACCAGTTTTGGATATTAAAACCCTTATTTCTTCAGCCCATATCATTTAAACCTACCTGTCCCCTTACTCCTACAATTTGAAAAATCACTGTCCCTTTGGTATTAGTGTCCATTATCTAGGACACATGGGAATTATGGCTTTGTCAATCCCAAAATAATGTGAAGTAATGCCAGTTTTGGAGATGGCTAGATGCTTTGATCAATAAGGAATAGCTTTCCATAGCATGAACTTCTAGCCATGTTTTTCTTTGTCTTAGTCCTCATAATTATGGGATATGTAAACAGGAGTCTCTTACCATGACTTGTGTGCTCAGGTTCATTTTAACAACACCTTTGATAGCTAGAATCAAGGATATCTATTATTTGTTTTTTCCAGATTTACTGCTGAAGCATATCCAGGTAGGATCTAGTAACTTGCATTTTTTTCAACCTATAGGCAACAAGAATTGCATACGGTGGAAATTTGGAATTTCGACGAGTGGTTACTCTCGATGGTGCACTTTTTGAAAAATCTGGTACTATGAGTGGTGGGGGAACTAAGCCACGTGGTGGAAAGATGGGGACATCGATTCGGGCTACCAGTGTTTCTGGAGAAGCGGTCACAAGTGCAGAGAAGGAGCTCTCTACCATGGTTGATAGATTAAATGGTATACGCCAACGAATTGCTGATTCTGTGAAACACTACCAAGCCTCGGAAAAAGCAATTGCACACCTGGAGATGGAACTGGCTAAAAGCCAGAAAGAGGTAATGGTTTGCTATGGCTTTTCCAATGTTTTTTTATTTTTTCCCCGGATGAAATAAATGCTCTAAAACCTTCCTCCCGAACAGATTGATAGTCTGAATACAGAACATAGTTATCTGGAGAAACAACTTGGTTCCCTGAAAGCTGCGTCAGAGCCAAAGAAAGATGAGCTCGATAGGCTGGAGGAACTCAAAAGGATAATAGTGACAGAGGAAAAGGAGATTGACAGACTTATTCAGGGGTCTAAAAAGCTGAAGGAAAAGGTTTGAAAATATTATGTTTCTTTGTCCATTAAAGTTCCAAGCCAATCGTTCAGGATGCCCAGGCAACAAAATGTTGTCTGGTTGCCTTCCTGATCTGTGGTTAACTTTCTGATTTCAGTTGAACTTTCATGGATTTTCTTATCTGCCATATCTTACTGTACTTAAATCCAAAGAGTCATGTGCCTTCCCCTTTGTATTCAATTTGATTGATTGTCCATAATTCTCTCTACCTTTAGGCTTTGGAGCTTCAGAGTAAAATAGAAAATGCTGGGGGTGAAAGGTTGAAATCACAGAAGGCAAAGGTCAACAGGATTCAGTCTGTAAGTCACAAAATCACTCCGAAATATTTGAATTGCTGTAATGTGGCATTTGAATTAATTCAAGTTGCCCACTAATCAGGATATGGATAAAAATAGCACAGAGATCAACCGTCACAAGGTTCAAATAGAGACAGGTCATAAAATGATAAAGAAGTTGACCAAAGGGATTGAGGATTCAAGGAAGGAAAAGGAGCGGCTTACAGAGGAGAGGGAAAAACTGAGAGGTATTTTTAAAGAAATTGAAGAAAAGGCATTTGCAGTTCAAGAGAATTACAAAAAGACACAGGAGGTCTGTTTTATTTATTTTCTTTCAGCCATGGTGATGCGCTCATAAGAGTATCCTTATCCTTATATGCCTTTCTTTTTTTGCTCTTTTAGCTGATTGATCAACATAAAGAAGTGCTAGATAAAGCCAAATCTGAGTACGAAAAAGTGAAAAAAATTGTGGATGAGTTGCGGGCATCAGAGGTACTCTGTCAATTAAAGCCACTTTTTTGCACTTTCTTTTATCTTTTTGTCAAATGATCATCACTAGTTAAGTAATTATCATCCTGTTATACCACAGGTCGATGCTGATTACAGGTTACAAGATATGAAGAAGAGCTACAAGGAGTTGGAATTGAAGGGGAAGGGTTACAAAAAGAAGCTTGATGACTTGCAAAATGCTCTTCTACACCATATGGAGCAGTATGTTGATTTATGGTTAAGCCATTTATTTTATTGGCTCTGTATTTTCTTGAAGCATGTCTAACATTGTTATTGTTGGTTGCAGAACTCAGAAAGAACTAGAGGACCCTGAAAAACTTCAAGCAACCCTTGCTGATAAGACTCTTGCTGAGGCTTGTGACCTCAAAAGGGCCCTTGAAAGGGTAGTGTTGTTGGAAGCACAATTGAAAGATATGAACCCAAACTTAGATTCAATCTCAGAGTATGGGTTTTTCTCTAACTCATAAAAGTTTGATTATTAATCTTCAACATGAATTTGCTGAATGCACTGATTAATGTAGATATCGGAGAAAGGTTTCATCATATAATGAGCGGGTTGAGGAGCTGAACTTGGTAACTCAACAACGTGATGATATAAAAAGGCAGTATGATGAATGGAGAAAGAAAAGGCTAGTATTTTCCTTCTTGTTAGATTCCAGTAACTATCATGCCCTTGTCCTCCCTTGCAAATAGGCGATTCTTACATAACTGAATTGGTAACTTTTCAGGTTGGATGAATTCATGGCAGGGTTCAATACAATATCATTGAAGCTGAAGGAAATGTATCAGGTTTGTGTGATGATTGTTCTGTCTCCCTCTCTCCCTCCCCCCCTTCTCCTGTGTGAGCACGTACACAGTACATTTGTTTGCATGTGTAGTTTTCTGGCTTTAAAACCCCACTTTAGGTATTCATCTGAACACAACTTGCTTAATGAAAACTGTGATTTAATGCAAAAAAAGTGCATCCTTATCATTCATCAGTGGCAGTAAATGTTGTCCATGGATTATTTGACATTTCTTGCCACAGATGATTACTCTTGGAGGTGATGCAGAACTTGAGCTAGTGGATTCTTTGGATCCATTTTCTGAAGGTGTTGTTTTCAGTGTCAGACCACCAAAGAAGAGCTGGAAGAATATTGCAAACTTATCTGGTGGTGAAAAGGTTATGCCTAAACCTTTATTCTATATCTGTGTTATACTCTCGGGTAATGAATTCCAAGTACTACCCCACAGGATCTCAGAGGTGTCTGTATACTTTTTGGTTATGGTAACAATGATACTTTTCACTATTTTCAGACTCTGAGCTCACTAGCTCTTGTTTTTGCGCTTCATCATTACAAGCCTACTCCACTGTATGTAATGGATGAAATTGATGCCGCTCTGGGTAATCTTCGTTCAAACTCACTACCTTAGTTCATATATATTTAGAATCATTTAGTAGTTTACTTTTCCCTGTTATCTCCATTAACTTTCATGGTTCACATGGAGTGCCAGATTTCAAGAACGTTTCTATTGTGGGACACTATGTGAAGGACCGAACAAAGGATGCACAGTTCATCATTATAAGGTAGTAGGATGTTCACAGCAGATTGTTTCTAGAGACACCGATCCTTCAATCCTTCGAGCCATTTTTATTTAATGTTTGTTTTGTATGCAGCCTAAGGAACAACATGTTTGAGTTGGCGGATCGACTTGTTGGTATTTATAAAACCGATAACTGCACTAAGAGCATTACCATCAATCCAGGGAGCTTTGTTGTGTGCCAAAATGCTGCTTAATGTACCCCCCCGTATTTTCTCATGATATAAATTAGAGTGATTCCATGCAATTATGTTTTTCTTTTGCACACGCTTAGCCAATATGTAGAGCATGAAAATATCAACTCGATATTTGTTTTCGGACATTTTTATTTGTATTGTATCCACATTGCATCTCTTGTTATATGTAATGCCTGGTGCGCAATAATACCTGTGCACTTCAGCTAGATGCAACTAGTTCGTAAACATGAAATATCAATCAAAGACTATTCTCAAAATGAAGATCGTAATTACGAGCCGGGCTTGTGATCCTTGCTTCGAATTTTTAAGGCTGGTGCCTTGGTTTAGTGCTACGATGTTGAAGGGTTGGAATCTGTTGATATTTTTTGGAATTCTATTCAACTGCCAGTGCTTTGAAGTCTTAGGTAGAGGGCCATCACAGCTTAACCATCTTTAGAAATTGGAATTTAATTCACTTTGACAGTAGTTCCTTTATATATCAAATCATTCAAGCTTTGCTGCGTATGAAACTGATACAGTTGCAGAATCATCTCTGCTGCATTCTGATTTTATTTCTGAACTCCAATCCATTGACAACAACTTGTATGGTACAAACAGGCTTGAAAAGCAACACAGAAGATAAGCCTGGTATAATACATTGTGAGGCGTGGAATCTTTGAAGACTGTCACGTGTGAGCTCGGCCATTGTTCCCGACGACCGTATCTCTTCAGAAAGCATCGAGAGGGCCCATGCTCGGAGACTGCTCATCAATGGCCGTCGTTCTACGAGATCCGAATGAAAAACGACGAGGAATTGCTTGAACTGGTTTGTCAGTCATGCGAATCAGATTGTAGGACCATGCTCCAAGGAGCGTTCCTGTCACTGGTCCGAGCAGGTACACCCATACGCCTTTAAAGTATCGACTAGCAAGTGCTGGTCCCAGTGTCCTTGCTGGGTTCATAGATCCACCTGATACTGGGCTGAAGATTACTAGGCAGCTAGTTAGTTACCACTCTTGGGTTCGTGTCTTCGTTTAATAAAAACTTCGGGCTTATTTGATGATTAATTCTAGAATTGAAAATTTCGTTATCTGTAATGCGAAGATGAATAATCTTATAGCTGTTATTGGTAATAATGGTATTATAGAACCAAATAAAAGTAAAGGGATACCTCGATTCCCTTGAATAATGTAGGTTAATTAAGACTATGATATCAATTACATTAATTAAACTCCAATATTACATTTGAACTTCCACGTTTAATTTCTTTTGATTTCAATATCGGACCCTCCAAGGCCTACCGCACCTTCAAAAGGTAGGTCCATTTGTTGGGGCCGCTTAGATTTACTAATCTAGGCTTAGGCAGGTTCCTTTGCACCACAGAATGAGCGATCACTATTTCTTTTTATTTGCAAAAATACGTAGAAGGGTGCGCGATGTTAGGCCACTTGAGTTATGACTTGTTGTCTTAATATCATAATAAAAAATAAAAAATAAAAAATCGAAAACTTATTGTCTTAAAAAGTACATGCTTTTTACCTAGTTTTTACTTTTTAGTGACGGGTTAATTTGGTAATGCTTAATAGGCGAGGGACACGATTGAGGATTTTTATAAATATAGGTTCCAGCTTACCCGGCCAAGATGGATGTTATACAGACTGCCGAACCAACAGCTATACCTGCCAGTTCTCCTACCTGGAAAAAAATAAAATAAAATAAAATAAAAAACAACACACACACACGCTTTGTTTGCAAAGCTGAAAATCTTGGACGCTAATTAATTAGGAAGATGATTCTTACAGCTTTAGTATCGGTTGCCACAGCAGAAGTGATGAACATCATGGAAAATGTTACGACGATTTCCATGATGAGAGCTTGAACAGCCGTTCCAGATGGTGAAGTTGTGCCGACATTTCTTATGGGATGCAGTAGCACTTTCAGAGTAAATGAAGCAGAAATTGCTCCTGTTAATTGCGCTGCAGCATAAAATGGGACCTGCAAAAATAAATTTATTTATTTATTTTCTTAAAAACGAATAATAGGACAACACATCGTTTTCCTTTTCCTTTTCCTTTTCCTTTTCTTTTTGTCTTTGGATTTGAAGCAAAAAAATAAAATACAGCTGGTTATTCATGTATGTATGATACAAATGCATGTGGATTACTAATTGACTTCTCTGCTTTGATTAATTGTTGATTTTTTTTATTACCCTAAGAAAAAAACAGAACATTATTGGCTTAATTAATTATATCACATGGTTAGAAGAGAAAGATACCATAAACGATAATGAAATGACATAATTAAATAACAGGAAAACATCTTCCATATATTTATATAATAATACATGTTGTATATATCTAATTAATATAATCTACCATATAATAATAAAATATGCGAAAGATTCAATTGACATCCGTGCCCCCCCCTAATGTATATATTATATATATTATAATTGTTATATCACCGTCCTTCGTCATGGATAAAATATTTTTTATAAAAAAATTACATATATTATAGTTGTTATATGACCGTCCTTCGTCATGGATGAAATATTTTTACTTTTTATAAAAAAAATTATATATACATATTTTTTTAATGTTTTTTTGTGGTTTAAAAAATCTAAATTCAAATAAATTTTTTATGGATACATATAATCAAATAAATCAAGAACCACAAGTGTGAATAAATAAATAAAAGTCATTAACAATACTTAAAAATAAAACTTGAAAAATCGAAAGACAAATATAGATCAAGATATTTAATCTTGAAAGATTAGATATTTACCCGGTTTTGTTTGCTAAATTTATTTATTAATATATATATATATTTTTATTTTAGCAAACGATAATAGAAATAGAAACACAAATTAAATTGATCGAATAAAATAAAGGAAGAAAAAAAATCATGCAAGGCTACACATATTAATTATAAATATTATCTGAAAATAATTTTTTTTTAATTTTTAAAAATAAAATTCATCCATAAAAGATAAAAGAAATTTATAAATGAATTAAAAAATCTCTTTAAATTTAAATTCATAACTAAAAATAAATAATTTTTCAAAAATAAAATTAATCCATACTTCATCATGGGTCCATCACAGACCGATCCTGTGCGTATCCTTACATTGTCGATAAGACCTGACCATAGAATACTAACCTCCGAAACAGACCAGACCATAGAATATTTACCTCCCAAACAGACCTCACCATAGAATATTTACCTCCAACAACCTCACCATAGAATAATATTAACCTCCGAAAAAGACCTAACCATAGAATATTAACCTCCGAAAAAGACCTAAAACAGACCTCACCATAGAATATGTACCTCGAAACATATTATGTAAAGCAAGTTAAAGTAAACAAAGACTCTAAATATTGGAATTGATGATGCATTACAAATTTACAATACGGTACCTGTTTCCAAGGAAAATTTAGGACTGCTGCAAAAGCTGTGGTGACAGCAGGGTTCATGTGTGCACCAGAGATGTGCCCTACTGCGTAGATCATCACAGTCACTATGAGCCCTCCTGCTACCGACGATCCTAGTTTTGAGACTTTGTGCTCGTCACTAGCACTAATAGCAGCAGCACCACATGTCACAAAGACCAACAGATAGGTTGCTATAACCTCTGCCACCACCTGTACACACACACACACACACACACATTTGCAATCATTCTAATACAAAGAAAGGCAGAACTTCCAAGATTTCATGTTAGGTTATTTAGTTGAAGAATGATTAAGGTAAAACACATAAAATATTGGATATGTGTTTTTAAGTTCCCTGGGGGACTAGCACTGTATATATTCTCCCAGAAAAAAATGAAAAAGAAACAAGATACAAAGTGATTGTGAAATATAAAAAAACCAACTCAGAACATCATGTACCTTTCTGAGAAAACCAGAAGGATAATGTTCTCGAAACAGTTTAACAAAATGAAACCTTGAGCTCTCTACCGAGATGTTCATTTCTTGATCTACTGTCGCCATTTTCTTGATTGGCTGAACCCTTCAGAATTTATGGAACGACAAAAACAAAAAGACGGGAATTCAAATATATGAAGGATGAGATGCCCAAGTTAATGTCAAGAGTTCAAGTTGCAGTATCTCATACCTTCTCAAAATTCGAAGACCTCGCTTCTCTTTTAGAATGTGCGTATGTGGGCGAACGAAGGCAAATGCATTTACAGCAGATAGAAAGCAAGAAATTAGAGATACCAACTATTAGCAACAACACCTGTATATGTAAGCTCACGCATTCACAACGATTGGTTTCTACAAGTTATTCTATGTAACACAATATGCAATGAGAAAAGGACATATGGTGTTTTTTTTTTAAAGTATTTTAGAAAAATAATTCAAACTCCAGACCTTTATAAATTGTAAATTTTTCAATGACCCCTCATCCATTGTTGTAGTATTTGTCTAGATATATATATTAGTAGCCGGCCAAAACGTTAAAAAAAGTAAAGGATATGACTTTTTCATATTTGATCATACACTACACCATTAAACAGTTTTACCGACGGATTAATTCCGTCCGTGTAAGGCACAAAATCCATCATTAACATTTTTCTCGACGGCCTCACCGACAGAATCTGTCAGTCGGAATACTGATCTTTGATAATTCCCCATTCCGTTGCTGATTCTATTGGAAATAAAAAAACCAACCACCGACGGAACACCGACGGTCTTACAGATGGCGAAGCAAGGCAAAAAAAAAATTTCCCGCGAGAATAGTACCGACAGAATCATTCTGTCTGTATTTTCAACGGTAATCACAGACGGAATATCCGTCGGTGATTGTGGCATGGCGGTAAATATTTCAGAACTCTATCAAATACCGACAGATATATTCCATCGGTAATAGTAATGGCAATCACCGACGGAATATATCCGTCGGTAATTGTGGCATGGGTGATAATTGTTTGGCAACTCTTGGTAAAATACCGACGGCCGGTTTCCGTCTGGAAAGCCGCCAGTATGTATTTAAAATATTAAAAAAAATTATTTATTAATAGTAAAAAAGCTTAATAAACAAATAAAATTGTATTAAACATTAAAAATATAAAAATAATGTTAAATAATATTCATCCAAATAGTCATTACAAATTTAATGTGTTTAAAAAACAAAATTAAACTAGAATAGCGGCGGAGCTGGAGGAGGCTGGTTGTTCTCGGGACCGTACAACCAAAAAGGGGCTGCACATGTAACATCACCCATCCTTGATCTAATCTCCATGACCATTTGACGGAGCTGATCATAATTCATCGAGAGTCGTTCATATTGTTGTTTCAAGGCCATGAACTCCTCAGACTGGATGCTCGATACTGATGGAGAGCTCCCAACGGTTGAGACACTACGAGCTGACTGTAAATTTTCGGCTGTAGTGTTGGAGAGCCCGTAGACCTGATTTTTTTCGGGTCTATCAGACGATCCGACCTCCATCCACAAATCCGGATTGAAATCCGGATGGGTCGAAGGATCGTCCCCATATCTCTCTCTCAACCGTCTATTATAGGTCTCCTGATTTTTTTTTTAAAATCATAATATTCAATTCAAGAAAATAATAACTTACAAAATAAAATGATTGAACGAACATACCATGAAGTGCTGAGCACGGTTGTCCACAAACTGCTGCACCCCCTTTTGGCGGTCTTGACTCTGCACATGCGTCTCTACAAACAACTCCATTGGACTCAGCTCATGTCCAAGAGACACAGCCTGTAAGGAAAAAAAAGGTTGCAAGTTAAATATATTTATAAGCAACAACAAATTAATTAACTATATATTTCATTTAAATTAATCTTACCATCCGTTTTGCAAGTGCGCTGAACGGGACAGCCGCCGGTGTGCGTGGTCACCGAACCATGAATTTGCCGATTTCGGTTGTCGGCGCCGGACAGTGAGCGCCGTGAGCACCGCTCTGACGTCATGTGCTCAATATATGCCGTCCATATATCTCCCGAGATGAATGACAGTTTGAATTCCGGTCAAGCCGCCACCTCATTCCATCCTTCAAGACTGTTATCTCTCACATGTCTTTTTGATATTTTTTTGGGTGTCATACCAAAACTCACGCAACGTACTTCCATAGTAACAAATTAAAACTTAGAACATAAAATTATAAAACAAAAATAAATATTATTTTCGATGTTACTTAGTTGCCGCGTGATTCTTCCATACCCTCCTCACAACATTGTTGTCCGTGCTATCCCACTCAAATTTATGCTGTGTATATAAATAATTCATTTAAAATAAAAATAGTACAAGATATAAAATTATAAAAATAATTTATTAAAAATAAGCTGGAAATTAAAAGTTAACACCGACCTGAAATCGCTGAAACCATGCATCAATATTAAGTCTCCACTCAGGATGTCTGGAAACCTGACTTCATTGAAACCATGGAATCTCCATCGATGATTTAAATGCCGATGTTATTGTCCAGGTAACCTCAATGTTTGTGAATCAGAAATTAAATAAAATTAATAAAATATTAATTAGTTGTTCATAGATTATGTTATAAGTATAAAAAAAACTAAACAAACTTACATTGAGAGGTCATTCTTTTATTGTGCCTACTACTTGCAGGTGAATTGACCCCGTTGTGAAGGCACACCACCTCTGCGCTGTGAAACCGCGCTAGTAGAGGCAGCATCACAAGTTGGCGCTGATGCCTTGCTGTGATCAGCACCTAAGGATACGTCCTCCTCGCTGCTAGAAGAACTAGCTGCAACCGTCTGCTGATGACGTGCTGTAGATTTCATTCTACACATCTACACAAATTTATACGAATAATTACATAATTAAATTTGATTATTTTAAAACAATTTGGCAGTACCTCCCCTATACCAGAGACTATCCACAGTTTTCAAACCTGCAAATCTTTACAATAACCACAACCAATTGACTCCATTGGAATATCTTATATACAACCTAACATTTATAGAAATTCAACATCTATATATTTTCAACTAACATCTATAGAAATGCATAAATGACAATTAAAATTGATGGAAATAATAAAAAACATAACAATCAATAATAGAATAAAATTGAGATAAAACAATGAAATTTAATTCTTCATTTCCAATTACCATTTCAATGGAAAATTCAACAATAACAATTAAAAAGACTAAATTATCAAATAATTATTACAATACCAACAATAAAATAATTAAATTTTCATTCAACACATCAACACAAATTTATACGAATAATGAAATAATTAAATTCCCTTATTTAAAAAAATTTACTAGCACCTCCCCTATATTAGAGACTATCCACAATTTTCATACCTACAAATATTGATAATTACACAAATATTACAAAATCAACTCTATACAACCTAACATCTATAGAAATTCAACATCTATATATTTTCAACTAACATCAATAAAAATTCATAAATAACAATTAAAATTAATCAAAATAATAAAAAACATAACAAACAATAATATCATAAAATTAAGATAAACTAATTAAATTTAATTCTATATTTCAATTAACATTTTAAAGGTAAATTCAACAATAACAATTCAAATTTAACAAAATTTTGAAGATATTATGGAAATACAAACAATAAAAATAAATTTAACAAATTAAAAGAAAAAACTAAAGAACACTACATAAAACAAACAATACACAAAACTAAAGAACAATACATAAATTCAAATAAAATTTAAGAATGAAAAATGTTACCTTAATAGTATGTTGATTTCAAGATTTATCTACAAAAAATACACAAAACAAAGAAAACCACAAAAATAATCAGAATTAAAATAAAAAAAAGTAAAAAAAAATACAAAGATAAAGAAAGAAAAATACATACCTTTTAATATGTTGAAAACTACCAACACAACAATAAAAACTCTTGCAAAAACTTAATACAAACGGAGAGGAGAAGAGAAGATGAAATAAGGAGCGGAGCAAAAATGAATCATAGAGGGGGGTCTATACAACAATTTTTCCAACGGAATTACCGGCGGAAAATAGAATAATATTTTTTTGGGCGGTGGTATTAAATTCCGTCGGTAATTTCTGTCGGTATTTAATTGATTTCCGCACCAAAATTTTTGAAAATCCCTCTATAGTTTTCGACATCCGTCGGCAAATCCGTTAGTAATTGTGCATCAGAGCATGTGCGCATTGGATTTGCTGCGTCCGTCAGCAAATCCGTCGGTAACTTCTGATAGGTGTGCGCTTTGGAATGTGCGCCATCCATTGGTGAACGCGTCAGTATATACGTCGGTAATTGTGGCAAAATGTCATAATTTTTTTGGAACTCTCTGTGAAATACCGACGGGTACCAGGCCGTCGGTATACTCGTCAGTAATTGTGGCAAAATACCGTAATTTTTTTGCAACTCTATGTGAAATACCGACGGGTATCAGTCCGTCGGTAATTGTGGCAAAATGCAGTAATTTTTTTGTAACTCTCTGTGAAATACTGACAGGTAAAATTCCGTTGGTAAAACTAACAATCTTTTTGCAAGTGCTGTTTGTATTGCGTGTCTATGCTTCTGCACAAAAGCTTGAATTGTAAATTTACAGCACACACAACACAATAACAAGAGCTGACAATTATAAAATAAATATTTCATGTTTCAAAATATCTTCCTTAATATTACATTATAAAAATAAGGCTTTACAACATATTTAGTCAGAATTTTCGTGTTCGTCCTCAATTGAATTGTTATCAGCTTCATCGCACTCTTCAATATGGTTATCATCTTCTTCATCAACATTCTCTAGTCCACTATAGCTTAAAACAACATTCAATCCTCTGCGTCAACATTAATAAGACTATCGTCAAAAACACGAAAATTTAAAATTTCTTCTAAGTCAATCGAAGGAGCAACTCGGTATGGTTCAACAACCTTGCTACGATGTCGCGGTCGCACAAATTAATTACCCTAGCTTCAAACACAACACACAAGATAGTATAGAGCAAGCAAGGGGTCAATCCCACGAGGAAGTTCAAGTCAGATTTTTATACTAGATGATATGCAATTTGGGGGGGTTTGGAAGTTATCTAGGCTAAAGCAAAAGAAAACAAAAAACTATCAAACAAAATTTAATAAAATCAGAAAATTATCAAGAGAACAAACCTTGGTCACAAGCACACATCCACTTACAGAAATCAGAACTGATCATGGAAACGAAACATCAATTTATATTCTGAATATTTATCTCTTCTTAACATTGGTTAATTAACGTATCCGCCGTATAACTAACCCTAACCATTAAACAACCACAGTGTCCGCACTAGTAATTTAATTTAATGGCAGCCTTAAGAACTAGATAAGTTGATTAATCAAGAAAACATAACTGTCCGCAGTCTATATTTGATTTGATTGAATGTTCTCCCTAAGATTAATAACGTAGATCCGCCATAATTATTAAACTCAGTTGCTTCACAAGTTCATATACCACAACTCCGGTTTTGATATCAAACTTAGCAATAGATTGTC
>Ga0325402_1004258_pt1 | contig 13169 bp, 4 predicted proteins | sample PopdelMetagenome_22_FD_207212 | JGI IMG/M metagenome (GOLD analysis project Ga0325402, IMG submission 207212) | Populus deltoides microbial communities from Bellville, Georgia, United States - Xylem-PdKOR-R3 | ecosystem: Host-associated > Plants > Phyllosphere > Stem > Wood/Secondary xylem... | reverse complement strand
AAAGTATAAAATTTAGATTTAAAAAGTATCGACATTAAATATTACATAAAGTTCTATGTCATTAGCATAGAAAATCCTAAAGTTTTGGCATATACTATAAGGATTAATTCTATTTCATAGCAGAGCTTCTTGATGGATTGCTTATGCATGCACTTAATCAATAATAAATATATATTTTATTAATTTTTGTTGCCATTATATACGAGAAATATATTAGTTATTCTTACCTTTTAGAGAGGAAAGAAAAGGAGAGGCAGTCAAATGTTTGATCATTCACTGTTATATTGTTTATTAATTAATTATAAGAATATTGCATCTCATAATTAATAAATCGATTTGGTTCTGATTAATTAGAAGCATGAAATACCAGACATCAGCAGCGCTTCTATCATGATCATGGTGATGGTCACAATATTAATAATAATTAAAGAATTATATATAAAATAAATAGGTATCATATTAATATAGAAACAATAAAATATGTACGTAGAATACCCGTGAAAAACATTGGTGACAGAATTGGTAACTCGTACCAAATATATATTTGCAGACAAAAAAAGGGTACTGATCATCAGCAGACAAGCCTTGATGATATGCTTACAGCAATTCCATGTGCCTTCTCCCAAGCAGCTATATTTCAGCACATGGAAGAAATTAACTATCGAACCTTTTTATAATCAATTAATTATTACCATCATAATCACAACATTGTTAATGAAATATATAGCAATATTACGGTATTGGATTTTGACATATCTGCACTGATTGCTTCTTTGGAGCACATGTTTCATTTCATCCTTAATTTCATATCACAGACCAACTTTATTTTGCTGCAATTTCAAAGCACAGTGATTGAAGATGCAGCCCGGCCCTTTAATTGGCTTTTCCTTTCCTTTCCTTTCCTTTCAGTGGTGCGAGATTTTACCCATTGATTGCGCTGGAACTTGATTTTCTTTGGTGTTTATGTACACGATCTCTTGATTTTGAAATGCTGATCCACTAGCTACTACAGTACAGTTGCTCTATATATACTAATCATTCTGATTTTTTTTGTTGTTATTATTATTTATCTGTTGTTGCTTGGCAGTATACTGTTCTTGAGCCATTTTCGGCATGCACGTTTTTATTATTGCTACCAACTTGAAAAAAGAGTAATTAGTTGATATCTTTCATAATACTCAAGACTAATTAGCCTCTACGTACGTAATATGTGTTAGGTGTTAGTGGATCCTACTGATCAATACTCCTTCAAAGACTAAATTAATTAGTTTGATGGACGTATTGTCAATTCATTCATATATATATATATATAAACTAATTAAATTAATCACCTCCACTTTTAGCATATAGATAATTAATTTGAAATTATAGGCTTAGGGTTTTGTGACCAATTCTTGGCGAAAGAAAACCCTAATAACTAATGGCTCTTAATTAATTAAATTACTTTAGAAGCATAATGCGTGTATTGGTGGCAAATAAAAAGAGTGGCCTTTACTCCTTCGAGAGAGTTGGTGATTCGATGACTATATACACCTCTACAATCGTACCGACATTAAATCTTGCAATCGAAGGGAAATTAAAAACGTAGAGGGAATTAACACCCAAAAAAATAAAATTTGTACAATCATCTGATCAGCCCATGAAGAATTCATGCATGGTTTCCACAAATCAATGGAATTTTTTTATCTTATTATTTGAAAAAACTTGGGTAATTAACATAAATGCTTGGCAGCTTGATTTCTTGTTTCCAACAAATGTATATATATAAGTGGATGTGATGGTGTGTGTGTATATTTATGTTCAACTCCAGCTCACTCCTGTGACATTTGTTCTTCCGTTAATCTTGTCCTAAGAAATAACCAGGTCCACGATTGTTAGAGAACAGGAAGCAAAAACATATCTCTTCACATACATATAATAATTATGTAGAGATGAATACAACGTACGTAGCAGCAAGCTAGCATAGTATATGCATAATTAATTATGGTCGGGTACATTCGGTTCCATATGATTGTATAATAAATGATGTGAATGCTACCAATCGAACGGTTGAAATCATCCCATCAGGGGTCATGATCAAAGTCCCTTGTGCTGTTAACTACTGGGCAATTCACACAACAACCCACACAAGTATTTGGTGGTCGGTCACTTGTGTCTCAATAAATGGGTGTCTTCCATTTCTTATCGCCTTCAATTGTCGCAAATTAATATATCAGATTTAACAATAGATGTAGAAAACAGACCAAAAACTGTTGAGAAAAGAAATGATGCACCAGCAATGGAGGCTGAACGCTGACAGCTCAACCCTCCAGCCGACTTTCTTAAATAACAAAATTAATTTAGTTTTAAAGGTTGGTGCTGGTTAAAGGGATTGGGATGATCGATGCCCCTCTCCCCCTTTATTTTACTTGGCAAGTGGAGCATCCCATTTGGTGAGAAGATTGTCCTTTCCCCTCCACCTTTTTTATTTTATGCCCTACTCTACTGCTCTCTGTGTGTGTTTATACACACAATCTGGTGAGAGATTATTATTAGATATATTATCAAAGCAGATTTGGAATTAATTTGTGATGATCTACTTTTATGGAAAAACTTACGTCAGAGATTAGTAATCATCAACCCTTCATGAAATTAATTAATTAATTAATTACTCTGTGAGAGATCAGAAACCAGGAGGCCTGAGAAAAGAAAAACAGAGACTCATGATCAGATTTCACAACCATCGTGGGCTCTGAAGGAGAACGATCCACGTCTGGTGTTTAATTTGTAGAGAGACTGATACATGCTGGGCATCCATAGACGCAGACTTATTACCCCCAAAAGGTAGTTTTGTTCATCCAAATTATTAAGGACATTCATCTTTCGCTAAAAAAAAGGGCTGGCACAACTTTAAACAGTGGCCGTCTCTATAATGAGAAAAGGATTGTGTGTCCAAAGTATCGTGCCTTTAAGCATTTATCAGTTGAGATGATTAAATCCTCAATCTTGTAATTTAGTGGTAATTATATAATTAAGTGTCCATTGAGAATTTCTTGTATGTTTTATATATATATATATATATATATAATCATTGTAAAATCAACACAAGCGAACAAGAATCTAAATCTTCTGATATCCCAAGATCATTTAATTGATATTTAATCCAATTCTCTTCTGATAAACCTACAAAGAATATATATATATAGTAGTTAACATATATATACCTAATCAAACCCCACCTTTAATTAATTTATTGTCAAGCTTATACATATGTTAAATTAAGACCCCCCCACCTCAAAAAAAAAAATAAATAAAACAGAATAAAAAGAAACAAAAAGCAATAAAAAATGTCAGGCCACTGGAAGCAGCTTTATCTGATCTCTCATCCAACCCCCAACTCCTTCCCTTTCATAGAAATGATTCCATAGCTCTTCTCTCTTTTCAATTTCTCAAAGACTCGAAAAAACCAAAATTCAGTCTCTCTTTCTTTCTCTATCACCTGTTTCTATGCTTTTAAGTCTTCATTTATCTTTCTTTTTGTCTGTAAAAATCTCTGCAACATATCAGAATTGGTGCAGAAAGTTTTGTGTCTCAGATCCCAATATACAGGCCCCTTCCTGCCTTCTCTCTCTCTCACCTATAACAACAAAACACTGTTTCTCTGATCTCTCTCAGCTCTTTCTTTCTCTCAACATCCATTAAACACTGTATCAGTCTCGAAGCATAAGAGCCTTGTGGTCCTCAAAACCCTCACTACATAAATCTTTTTTGCTTTCTTTATAACCCCTTTTGTTTTTTTTCTCTGCACTCTCTCTTCAATTACTTTGCTTTCCTATATAGAGAGATTGAATCTTTAGTGTTAATATTTACAAATGCAAGAACCAAACTTGGGCATGATGGGAAGTGGAAGTGGGGGTGCACTTGGTGGTTTAAGCAGTGGAGAGATGTCTGTGTCTTTATCAGGTGATCAGTCTCGCCAACTCAAGGCAGAAATAGCTACACACCCTTTATATGAGCAGCTATTATCAGCTCACGTGTCTTGCCTTCGTGTAGCTACACCAATTGATCAATTACCTCTTATAGATGCTCAGTTATCACAATCTCATCATCTTCTTAGGTCTTATGCTTCACAGCACAACCAACATGGTCATTCTCTTTCTCCCCATGAAAGGCAAGACCTAGACAACTTCCTGGTAGGTTCTTCTTCCCCATAAATTTGTCATTCTCTCTCTTTTTTTTTTATATACGTGTGTGTTGAGGATTTGTGAAGACATATATATATATATATATATATATATATATATATATATATATATATATATAAACAGTGGTGTTTTGTTTTGCTGTTTGCTTGTTTATGGGATGTGTGTTTCTTTTGCAGGCACAGTATTTGATAATATTGTGTACTTTCAAAGACCAGCTTCAACAACATGTCAGAGTGCACGCCGTTGAAGCTGTTATGGCCTGCCGTGAAATTGAGACCACCTTACAGGCTCTCACTGGTTTGTCCTCCCCCCCTCCCTCTCCTCTTAAATGTCAGCCCTTGATATTTCCTTTTCTTTGGTGAATTAAGGTGTTGTACAATCATAATCAGCTTATATTTTAATCAATCATTTTGTTTTTTTTTTGGGATCACAAAATACGTGTATGACTTTATGTTTTCTATTAATAATTTTTAGGATTCATACTAATTGAGTTTAAAATTAGTAATTAGCAGCTGGCGTAAGAAATTAATAAGATGCAATCAAAGAAAGCTTTCTTGTCAGTTTTGATTGCTTGGAAATATATACATATAATTTCTGTTCTATACTTGTTTTGATGTTTGATGGGTTTGGTACATAGAAAGATAAGGTTTAGCCGTGTAAGTTTTGTATAAGTTTAAGAATAATCTATACTGGAGACCGATGCAGTAGGGCCTACTAGTAGAAAAATCATAGTAGTAATTTATACTTGGAGTGATATGTGTTTGTTCCTTGAAGGAGGATACCACCACCACCAACAACCTCCAACAAACAATGAGGTTGCATTCGAATATTTGGATTCTAGAATATTTTTGGTTCTGCTGATTTCCTCGAGCACCTTTAACTTAGGAAGATAATGCATAAGCCTTTTTTTCCTGGTGTCTCTATTTTCACAAGTTTCCTCTTAGGTATATAGTTGATGAAGACAGATCATATGTAAACGGGGAAAGAATTAATACTTGCAAACCACTCATCTTCTCAATAATTACCAAGTGGAGTTATTAGGCCAGTACATGAGATTAGATAGTACTCATTTACTTGTTAATGGTTTAGTCGTTTAGATCAGAAACCTTAATGTATGGTTTGGTGACCTTTGAGCAGTTTATTGCTAATTATGATTGCAATATGCTGCCGGTTATGCTTTTTTTAGAAATTCTCCCTACAATTCTTAGCAGTACTATTGCCTTTCTTTGAGGTCCAGGCAAGATTTAGGAAATTGTACAACTTTAATGCTAGAGCCATTAATTAACTTACAATTTATCTCTATGGAAAGAGAGTACTTTTCAAAGTGAAATAGGTGACTTCTTGAACATTTTGATAAAGTTAACATATTCCTATGAAAAATGTTTGAATAAAATTTAAAATGAGGCCAAACATGTATATTACTTCATGTTTAATTCTTGGACTATTGTTTACAGAATAATGCAGACCAAGCTAAATTTTATATAGATTCTTGCTATGTATATTAAAATACATGTGTATGTGCATGTGTGTGTGTGTGTGTGTGTGTGTGTGTGTGTACATGGTTCCCCTATTGTATTGTATTGATAATTAATGCAACTTGTTTTAGCTTAGCTAGGAAAATGGTGCTTGTAAGGAAATATATTTCAGGATATATTTGCTGAAAGATGAGAATTCTGATACATCAAATAATTACATCAAGTTTATGTACATGTGATCGCAATATTGAATGATTTTGTGTTTTTTAATTGATACGGGTTCACTAGTAATAATATTCGTTGTTTGATATCTCACAAATTCATTGATGGGAATAATTAATTTGCCACAAATGTTATATAAGATATCATGTTTTGAGAAAGATTTTTGGTTAGACCTAGGGTTGAGTGTGCACTGAACTCTAGGTTGTACATTATCCAAACTAGGGTTATCCATCACTGAAATGTTGGATTCAAGCCTAGTTTATTCATGGAATATAAAGAAAACACCAATTAATTGAGAAGAGTTTTTGAGTTCCAACTTTAGTACTGTTAGTTGTCAATGTAAAGATGATTTAACCTTAAGATAATACCTACATGCTTTTGATTATGATTAGGTTGACCTTAAACCATGATATTGTTCCATGTGTTAAAATCATGAGTATATATTTTGTAGATTTTCTTTTGACAGATGTCATGGTCTGACCATAGAACTTTCATAGTACTATCAAAAAAAAAAAAGAACTTTCATAGTCTTGGATTTAACTTATTCTTTGCTTGAGATATACTCAAAAGAAATTATGTCCCACTTTCCTCCCTCTGAGATGTGTAGCCACTCCCAAGATCATACCGCGAAAAAACAACTTGCACTCATAAGAAAAGGAAAAAAGAAAAAACTCAATTGATCACCACTCAATAGTTTTCTTGGAAGGTTGTTCGCAAAATTCAAATAATGTACTATCTTAATCGTGCCTTGTTCGTATTTCGATTTCTTCTTGGGAAATGAGTTGGGGTTGTAAGAGCTCAAGGAACTTTCCGACAGCATAATTGCAGTGCTTGTCGATCAATAATGATAGGTGATCCCAACATATCCTATAATTGAGATATGAGAGAAGATATGCTCCAAGTCATTCTTAAATATCGTCACATGATATATGACTTGATGATTGGTTAGAACCCACCTTAACTTTTATTTTCCATGTATCAAAGAAAAATCCTTTAGCCTGCAGAGATCATATTCCTTTTTTCCCTTTTGAATTATTCTATCCCTCTCCCCAGTACTTGCGTCCCAAGTGTCATGATATGTGGCAAAATGCTTTGTAAAATGGGTAAACTACTAATGTAATCTATTGGAAGCATGTCCTTCTATCATTCAGATGAGTTGCTGCATTCTCTTGTTGAAGTCAGGAAAAATAGCTTACCCAGTTGTTGTTTTTTTCCTTATTGAACTTCAATTTTACAGCATATGGAGTAGTACTAAATTCTAAAAATGAATGGGTGGTCATGAATCCCGATAGTTTTACCTATTTCCTTCTAGTATGCTGTCCTTCAAGATGGATTGATTATTTACATGAATCTCTTTCAGGTGTGACTCTAGGAGAAGGTACGGGTGCAACCATGTCTGACGATGAGGATGACCTGCAAATGGATTTCTCTTTAGATCAATCAAGTGCTGATGGGCATGACATGATGGGATTTGGCCCTCTGCTTCCTACAGAATCTGAAAGGTCTTTGATGGAGAGAGTTCGGCAGGAACTGAAGATTGAATTAAAGCAGGTGTGTGTATAAAACTGCTATAGAAAAAACTAAAGGTTGAAATTAAGCTGATTTAGCCAGCACAAAAAAGTAGACTTTTATATGTCAAAACAAAATAAACCTGGACTTTTCTTAATTTGCAGGGCTTCAAATCAAGAATTGAAGATGTCAGGGAGGAGATATTGAGAAAAAGAAGGGCTGGAAAACTACCGGGTGACACTACTTCAGTGCTAAAGAATTGGTGGCAGCAACACTCCAAGTGGCCTTACCCAACTGTAAGCCACTGATCCAACTTCTTAACTGTTCAAAAAATATTTTACCATATCTACATTAATGCCATCCCATATTTGAAAATTTCTTGGCTCTTACCAAAACAAATAATTAGACACACAAACTAATGCTAGAGCTCGTGCATTAGCCCCCCTTCTCTTTTCCTGTTAGGGAGATTATCATAAGCTTTGAATTAAGAACTTTATTTTATAAATAATAGCATGTCTGCATGATGATTTTCAGGAAGATGACAAAGCAAAACTTGTGGAGGAGACAGGGTTACAGCTAAAGCAGATTAACAATTGGTTCATCAACCAAAGGAAGAGGAACTGGCACAGCAACTCTCAATCGGTGACATCCTTGAAGTCCAAGCGCAAAAGGTAGACAAACCAATGCATCTTGTTTGTTTCAACTGAGGGAGGGGACTGCAAAGAGGGGTGTTCTTACTTTATGTTGATATAGCTGTCACTGTGTATCCTTTGGGTTGCAGTACTTTCTACTTGCTAACAACCAGGTACAGGTCATGTAATAGGTGGAGACCTAATATCTCTTACATTTAAGGTTGTATATTCATGTCATTAACAGGATGAAGATTTTATTCTCTAGATCATCTCTTTCTTGCCATTGTTACCGGCCCATAATCTTTACTTGCAAGGTTGTTTTCACCAAATAATCTGAATTTTCTTGATTATAAGAGCTAGGGGATTGATTAATTAGGAGTGCGCGCCACGCCAATTCAAAGCTTCAAGAGTTAAAAAAAGATTACAGTGCTGATCTTGGGGCACTGCATCAAAACTTGGCAAAAATGCGGCAAGACTGCAAACGTTGACCCCCTCTAAATAGGGGAAAAGAAAGAAAAAGGAGTGATTTACGTAAATCTAATGCCCTCCTCCACACCATGCTATTGATGCTTTTTTTCAATTTTTAGAAAAGGAAAGAACAAGGGATGAATCTCTTTTGTAATAAAAAAAACCTTCTTCAAGCCTGATAAATTTATAGCACAACTAGCATCCATTATCCATATCGCTCTCTTTAAACAAAAATGAAATTTAGGTGGAAGCCCTGGGAAGGTCATCTCCGGGTGATTAGTAATTTAAACATTAAAACCCTGAGACCAATTAATGAACGAGTTAAAGCCATTGTTGCTCTTAAGCCTCTTACTGCTTTAAGACCTTTTATGCTATCTTAATAATAGATTTTGCGTTTTAGATGGTTTATCGGCCCGGCAGCCAAGACTAATAGGATATTGGATTCTATCTGCTTTTCATTTGTTGGGTCGATTTTCCATATTCGCTGTGCGTTTTAGAGGATAAAGCCTTTTGCTATTGTATTTTCGGCTTTTCCCCTTCATAATCTCTTGCATGTGGGAATTATTCTTCGAATTCTAATTCTAATTCTAAGATTTATTAAACTCCAATGTCTGAAAGTTAGGAAGTAAAGAGGCTGAGACCAAGAGTTCCCAACGTTGAAGAAGTTGCCTTTGGCGGTCTCGTACTTTAATCTAAGTACTAGAAGATCCCCGAAAAGAAACTTAAAGAGCTTAAACATGTTTAATTATCTATTTCTAAGATTTGAACTCCAATCTCCAACATCAAAACATCGGGGAGTAATTAAAGAGAGAGAATAAACCAGTGCTCGGGAACTTTCATTCCCAGTATAAGTCCTGGAGTTTCTTGAGCGATTGTTCCATTATCCTTCTACAACCAGTCTTGTGGAGGAGTCTTTACACGCACATGAGGTCTGATGAAGAATCCCATGGTCTATGAAAGATTTATACAAAGCATTAGAGATGCCATTCTTTGATAGGATCGGAGAAATCTCATAACTTTCATAAATATCTCTTGAATTAGGGTTTTTTTTAAAAAAAAATTTAGTAACACGAGAATAAAAATAGGAAAACCAATTAAATAGTTTTATTTTTTAAAAATGAAAAAACATAACTGTGCAAAAAGGCAATTGCTAATATAATAATAATAATAATAATAATAATAAAACTATGATCTCAGCTTTAAAAAGTAAAATTCCTAAATAATTTTTAATCTTTTATTTTAATGAATTTTAATTAAAACCCAAAAAACAAAACAAGCCACACATATGTGTGTACAAGGCCAAACCGGACCGCCTAACCTTTTATTTGTTTAAAAAAAAGTCAATCAACATGTTGTTTACTTTTCCAGTGTTCAACTATTAGAAAGGTGATAAAAAAAATTAAGCCCGAATTTTTTGGATCTAAAAACTTATTTTCACATATTTCACCTGAAAACATATATTTTCCTGTAATATAAATAGTAAATAACACCTCAATAGAGCTTTTCTTGTCAAACTCAATCTATATTGTTTACTTATTTAGTAAATGGAGTAGTTTCATAAGTAATCTAAGTATAGATCATTAGAAAATAATAAAAAAAAAGATATTTAAATAATTATGTTATAACTTAGATTAATATGGACCATATTATATTGGTTACCTAACAATACTAAAAAGATATAGTGATGCTAATTAGATATCTGACATTAAGGATTCAAAATTCATAAGTGGTTATGGCTTCACTAGAGTAGTTCTGTCATAAAAATCCTTTTAAAAAAAACATGCATCATAACATCTACTATATAATTTAAGTTTATTGCTCTTAATAAAGCTGGAGAGAAAACCAAATGAATTTAAAAATTTTTAGAAGATATTTCATATTATCCAAAATCAATGCTAGTTATTTGTGTCCATTATAATAGTAGGTCAGTAATTTAAAAGACACAAAGTAGGATATATAATAGTAACTCTAGATATATACATTAAAATATAATATCATTAAACTCTTATTCTTAAAAGGAATTATTTTTATTGATTATGTAAAGTGGAAAAAAAATATTATGGATTTGCTAACCAAATATTCAAATTTAATTCTTATTTATCATAACTAATCAAAGGGTAATAATAGTGGGAATTAATCATGATTATTACCTAAATTAATTCATTAATTTTTTAACTTTCAAAATCCACTATAAAAAAAAATGGTGAACGAAGAGTTTTCTATAATGTTTTTTAAATTTTTACACAATTTTTCACACCTCATATTTTTGTCTTTTCTTCTCTTTTTATGCTTTGTTTTTCCACTCAAATCTAGAGTCTAGATTCATCTTATTAAAAGATATTTGAGTTATATAATCTTTGGTTCGAAGATAATTTATGAAGTGCATTTAAACCAAAATGATATTATTGGAATCTTGATAGGCATATTAAAAACATCTTATTTACACAAGTGATGAGCAATAAAGTTTTAAAAAAAAATTTATTATTGACAACAATAAAAAAATTCATTACTTTAAGGTGCTTCAATAAGTAAGTACCTTTCTTTATTTTAATTAAGTGTAGTTATATTATTATTATTATTATGCATATGACTTTAATTTTATATCAATTGCAAGTTTGAGTACAAGATTAGCATGCATGATAATATTCTTTTATCAAATTTATGTTGAAAACATGTTTTTCTTGAGTTTTATTCTTGCATGTTTATAAATTTAAAAATTGTATGTATTTTTATTTATGTTTTGTATGCTTTTATTATGATAAATTAAATATCTTTACTCATTAGTCTGATATATTTACTTCTTTGAGAAAACAAGTTGTTATTGACAATGAATTGAAATGTTTGATAAGTTTTTATTTTTAGTTTTTGGTAATATCTTTTTATTATTTTTATATTAATGAATTTTTTTATTACATTTGTTTTGGTGCAATCTTTTCTCTTTTGTTCTTTGTTTTTTTTTTTTTTTGAAAAGAAAGATTGCTAGATGATGTTAATGAAAAACATGTTAATATTTTGTTTGCTTAAAATGCCTCTCTTTTTTCAATTTATTTGTTCTTTTAATTTGTTTCTAATTGTCGCACCCGACATCGCGGCAATTCAAAAAATAATCTTGGTTCTAAAAAAAGAATAGATATCTAACATCTTATTTTTTTAGAGAAAAAGTCTTGTTTAAGGAGTCGCCACCTAGTATTATGGTCACTAGGAACCCTAATTGGTCAACAGAGATTCTATGGTACGGGATTGGTTACGTAAAAGGAAAGATATTATCACCCATTAAATGTTCTACCTGAGGCAGACTGTATTGTTGGTTTTGTCTTAAATTGCTAAATATTTATTCGCTTATGCCATGATAATTTGCTTATAATATTCTTGAGTTTGGCGCCAGTGAATATTCAACTACGGATACTTCCAACTCTGGCATTGGTAAATATTACGTAGTTATAAAATAAATTTAGATCAATATTTTTATTTCAGAATCTAGTGTCGGTGAATAAATAAATAAAAATAAATTTATTTTTACGCATGCACATATTTTTTATTTTTCTAACTAAATAAAATAAAATACAATGAAAGAAAAAAATAATAATAATATAAATTTAAACCAGTATTTTTATTCCTGACTCTGGCGTCAGTGAATAAACCAATAAATTTATATTATTTTTATTCATGCATACAATTTTTTTTATTTTTTCTACTTTTCTATTTTTTATTTTTTATTTATTTTTTTTGGGCTGGGCCCAGCTTAGTCTATATGGGCTGGGCTAGACCCAGCCGGCCCGGCTCGGCCACTAGCCCAAGCCATTGACCTGGTTGGGCTAAGCAACACGCGTGCGCTAACACTTGCACAGTGTAAATGCTAATTACTGAAACAATGCAAGAGGAAGAAGTCGCGTACCTGCTCTGTAGAGGCGATGGAGACGATGGCGAAGCTCTGGCTAGCCGACACTACCTCCTCTCCTCTGCTCCTTCTTCTGCTTTCCTTTGCTTCTGTGTCCACCAAATGCTTTCGTTTTCCAGTAGCTTTTGAAATGATGAAGGAACTAAGAAGATGATGAAGACGCTGGCTGGATTTATTTTAACTGATTTCTGGGTCTTTCCTTTGTCTGCAGGGACGAAGACAATTTCAAGGATAATTCTCATCTCTGTGTGTGCTGCTCTCTTGTTCTCTCCTTCTCTCTATGTATTATTTTTTTGTTGTTTTAGATTTATGCTATGCTTTTTTCTCTTTTATTTGCTCCTTATGCCCTGTTTCTCCTAATGATTCTGCCCTTTTCCCTCTTCCTTGGTCTTTTCCCTGTCTTTTTTTTCTTCTTTGGTTTTTTTGTGTTCCTCGGTTCTGCTCCTCCTTTTCTCTTGTTTTTCTCTCTTGTAGTCCCCTGTTTTTCTTTCCTGCCGTCCCCCTGTGACCTTTCGTTCTCTGGCTTTTATAGCCACAGAACAATCCTTTTCTTCCAACCATTGATTGCAGGTGTAATGGTGGCGGTGGGCGTCCATTGAAGAAGTGAACAGTGCATCCACAGACGGCGCCGTTTTGATGTTTAATGATTATTTGCATTTTGGCCCTTGAAGTTTTAAAAGTTTTGTAATTAAGCCCCTGGATAAATTAATTCCAAGCTCAAATAAGTCTAAAACTTATCAATTCTCCAATTAAACTCTTGATTTCATTAATTAAATTAATT
>Ga0325402_1004254_pt1 | contig 13175 bp, 4 predicted proteins | sample PopdelMetagenome_22_FD_207212 | JGI IMG/M metagenome (GOLD analysis project Ga0325402, IMG submission 207212) | Populus deltoides microbial communities from Bellville, Georgia, United States - Xylem-PdKOR-R3 | ecosystem: Host-associated > Plants > Phyllosphere > Stem > Wood/Secondary xylem... | reverse complement strand
ATCATCTACCCATTCATTTAACATATGAGGCAAAAGTTAAAGGTCATGTACAGTATATATGGATGTATCCATTCAAGAAGTTAGATGTTACATACATCTTTAATAATTATCCATTGCCTTTTTAAAAAAAATATTCAATTATTTATCTCTAAATACTTGCATGCAGATACTTGTTTAACCTTAAAAAAAAGGTAAAAAAAAATATTTTTTAAAAGATTTCAACATTTACCTCATATTATTTATTTTTATTAGGTTATTTTAAGTTTTACTTTAAATTAAAATAACTTCGATGAATTGATTTTTAAGTTTACCAATATTAAACTTGTTGTTTGATCATATCCACGATCAAGTCGTCATTTCAAGAACTATTGTTTCAATGGAGTCAGCTTCAAGATTATCCTGAATGGATGAATATGGTAGATGTTTTGTGGGAAAAGTTTAAGGTTAGATAAATAATATATAATTTGAGTTAATATATAGTTTTTTAAAATTTTGAAAATTTATTAATGTATGAATTGACTATAAGAAAATTTTTGTTAGGGCAAGGGAAACCGCCGCGGGGGGGGGGGTAGTCAGGAAAGTATGGGAAAAATAAAGTGCAATTAGGTAAGTATCAAGCAAAAAAAATTATGTTATTGGAAAATTGTAATCTTTTATTTCCTTAGCTTTTTTCTTCTTAACAAATTTATTTACCAGGTTGAATGATTTGTTGTATGATGCTTATAGATATGCAACAAACAAAGTCAACTATGATCGTCATAGGAGGCTCAGATAGAAAAACATTATGGAAAAGTTTTAGACTGAAGTATGAGGATAATTGAGCTAAGTTTCAAGAATTTATAAAAATAGATGGTTTTAAAAAGCGCTCACAATCTAGTTCTCAAAACATAGACAAAGATATTCATGGTTCAATGAACAAGCACACTAGAGGAGTGCTTCCTTTTATGGGAGTTTTTTATAAACTATTATTTTGCAGGAAAAACAGCTTGCGAACTTATGGTTGGAGGTTGGAGCAACTGATAGATCTAATAAGAATTGAATTTATGGTATGCCTATGGCATCAACACGATATTTAAAGGTGGGTTGTAGTGTTTCAATAGTAGACAACCAATTTTTCAGCCCAATATAGACATCATCGGTCATTGAAAAAATGGTTTGAGATAGGGTTCAAGAATAATTGGCTATTGAGTTGCCCAATATAAAAACAGAAAAGAAGCTAGAACTAAGAAAAGAAGTCGAACAAGAAAGTAATAGAAAATAAAGGCTTTACATTTTCATCCCTCTCCATCTTTTTAGTAATTTTAATATGTTGTTTAAAAGTTTTTTATGCATGTAATTCATTTTAATATAATTATTGTGTTTGTATGGAATTTAGTTTATAATACTTTATTTTTTTAATCTTTTTGTTGTTGTTGTTATGAGTTTATGGTTAATAATAAATGAATTTTGGATTATAACAACTAAACAACACAAAAAAGGTGTGAAACATTGACAAAATCATCGATGGAATAACATTTTTATCGATGATTTTCTTAGCAATGTTCACTTTTATTTCATCAGAAAGTTACAAAAAGTTTAGGAATTTTCAGTAGAATTAACAACAAAATAGTCCGTCAAAACTTAAGGTGTATTTTCATTATCAATTCCATTAGTATTATTCACTCCCATTTCATCAAAAAGTTATAAAAGGTTTAGAAAATTCTGTTTGAATCATCAATGGAAAAGTCTGCCGGAAATTAAGGTTGTCGATGGACTTTCTAATGGAAAATCAACGATTAAATCTAAAGCCAACAATTACTCATATTAAACTCACAACCATAACAAAAAAAAAAAAAACACTTGTGCAATAATTGAAACAATGAACATATATATAAAAAATATGTAAATCAATTCAACACCTCTTAATTAGAATCTTCCTCTTCATTTTCATCATCGTCATGTCCAACATCATCTTTTTCATTGACTTCAAGATTGATTTCATCACATTCATCTACTTCTTCATCTACTAATAGTCAACATTACATTTAACTCATCAACATCAACTTAAGTATTATCAATGACATAAAAAAATTGATTTTTTAAACTCGGTGAATGAAGCTACTCAAATTGAATCAACTACCTCATCCATGTAAAATAGATTGTCTCCCCTATTTACTTGAGTGTTACCATCTTCAACTAATTAAACACGACTCCTAGGTTTTGTTTTGAAAATAGATAACAAATCAACTTTATTATGATCTTTTCTAAAAGAAATAGTGTATGTATACACTTGTTGATATTATTTGGCAAAAATAAAAACATAATTGATATTGCAAAGTCTATATCTTTTATTAATTTTAACCAAACCATGGTGATGATCAACTCTAATTTCTCTATCGGTATTATACCCATAAATTTGAATAAAAATACCATATTTTGTATATAGTATTGCAATTCAATCACCTTTTTTATCTTGTCATAATAATCAACTTCAAACTCATTGGAAGTTTAATCATTTACAAAATAGAGATATACATTAATGAAATACTCATTATAACATTTGATCTTTTTTTTAGGATCCAAAGATAGAAATTTCAATCTACCAGTATTGGTTCCCATATTAAACACTTGATTAAAGTTAACAACCATTAATGATTGAAGAAAAAACATAACAAATTTTAAATTTAAAAGTTACAAATTATTAAACACTAACATGTGTTTTAAACTACGTAGCAAATTATCCATCTTGTAATTTGAAAATTTTAGTTTCACTAACATTTGAATTCTGGGATAACAATAATTGATAATGTTACCTACAAGAAAGTTATTGAATTTAGTTTATAAGAGAATATAAGCGAAAATGATTTCAAACTATATAATTGTAAAACTTACTTATTGAACAAAAGGTTTTAATGCATCACAGTTAAATAACATATAATTATGCACTTGTCTAAATTCGATATCTAACAAATATCTTCTCCTCATTGGTTTCTTCGATAATAGTCATCCAGGATGGCAAAATATTAACAAATTGTCACTCGAAGGTAGTTCGCCACCACTATCATTTATGGGAATACGGTTGATTTTTATTCTCAAGTGAGACTTAAAATAATATAAGGTAAATGTTGAAATATCTTTAATAGTATAAGCCTCGTATATTAAAGCCTCAACATTCACTTCATTTTAAATATTTTTATTAAGGTTGAATAAGTATTTGAATGCAAGTAATTAGAAATAAGTAACTAAATGTAAAAAAAAAAGTAATGGACAATTACTTAGGATGTAATTTATAACCTTTTAAATGGATACATCTATTAATACTTCATAGGACCTTCATCTTTTTTTCTCATATGTTAAATGTATCAGCAGATGCTCTATTGAGTCGAGGAATGAGCGAGGGAACATTTCAAGTTTATAAATTATCTCAATGATGTTTATTTAAAGCTACTCCATGTGTTGGGTATGTAACTTATTCAAACAAATATCTCTAAGAAAGTAATTGATACCATGAGCACATCTCATATTTTTTTTGGCAATAAATCCATTTAAGCAATATGAATTAGTTTTTTAATAAACACGTGACACTAATGACTTCTCGTCCCATACAATCTACATTACCCTAAATTTATTAATCTAATTATATTTGATGCATATCTATTAGGAAATCATAGACTCTTAGCCATTTATAGATAAGAAGTTATGCACTCTTGTCTAAAGTGAAGGTGACTTTGAGCTTTGCAATATAAAACTAATCATTAATCAAATTCAAATTATCATGGTCATAATACAAAGATAGATCCATTCTAGCTTTCATATTATCTTTTTAGATCCATAATGTGTTAAAAATATTGAAAAAAACATTTTTCTTGATATGCATGACATCTAAATTATAAATGACATGATATTCTAATAAAAAAACTCCTAAAAAAGACTTCATTTTACCCAATTATGGGTCACACCAAAACACTGAAACTTTTACTTCCCATAATGAAAGTCAAATACAATACCCTCGTAATTCAAAACTCCATCATACAATTCTTCATGCAATAATACCAGCAGTGCGACATCTCTTTCAATTTTATTGCTTGATAAGTCGTTTCTATTATTTCTAAATCGATGATGACTTGGCAAGAACCTTTAATGGTAAAAAAAAATAAAGAAGCTTTACCACTATTGAATTAGGTAAATGCCCTATGATGATGCATTTAATATGGACAAGCTAATTTTTCATGTGTGCTTCAACTCAACACCATCTCATACGCATCAAAATTATTTATAGTTCATATCAATTCTACCTTCATTTTAAATTTTTATTTTCTTAAGACATCATAAGTGAAAGTGCTGACTAATCATAATTGATTTAGCTCATTAGATAATTGTTGAACACAATCATTTATATTTCTACGTGGATTATGAGGAATAGGTATGATCATAGATAAGAACATAAATTCCAGCCTCATAGACATTATTAGGGTAAGTTGTAAACTATTAGGATGATCGGTCAATAAGAATAAGGTGTAGCTAAAGATCCAAATGGATTTAATCCATCAATACACAAATAAAGCCGTACATTTCGTGGCTCTATTGAAAACTTAATATGCACCATATTGAACTACTTCCAAGCTTCACTGTAAACAATGAGCACAATGACTCCATCTGCCTCATCATATAAATGGTATCATGTCATATGCTTAACAGTTTTTTAAAGATGTAAATAATCTTTGCAGGCCAAGAGTGTGATTGGGAAGTGTTTTAATTTTTTGTATGTGATAAATATCCTTCATTTACCACTATTGAGTTTAGATTGAGTATGCTAATAGGTGTTTTCACTCGATAAAACTTGCATATTCACTGTAGTACAACATGCAAGAGTTTGGATACATATCAATTTTTTTGGTATTTTAAGCCAAAAGGTTTCATCATGGATTTTACAGCATAGAAGTTATCTTTCAACATATTTCCTTTAGGTAAAATGTTTTTCACCCATTCAAGGATCTAATTATAATTGGCCTCACTCATCCTAGAATCTAACTTGAAAGTAAAAACTTGTACAATGACCAATAATTTATTATGAGTTGTTCACTCATCCTATAATGATTCATCAGAATTTTTTAAAATTTAAAATACGTAGTTGTATCTACATTTGGTTCTTAATTTAAAGGGATGTTACATGAACCTTCACTTAAATAATCCTGATTCATTCTCATTGAATCTATTATCATACTTTTATACGGAGTTATATTATCATCCATAAGTCCATGTATATTGCTAGAATTAAAAGTTAAACCAACCATTCTTTCTAATATAGTTTCGTAAGGAACATAGGATTCTCCATGTGCAGATCAATTTTATGTATTTCTCGATAAACTATTTTTTAAGTAGATGCAATGTCAAAAAATCTTTATGGTAGAACTTTTTATTTTTATACTTCACACATGGACATCTAATTACACATTCACTAATATTCTTCGGTTTAGAAAGTATACAATTAATAAAATCTTCAATCATTTCAAGATAATCTCACCTATACAACCCTTCATTTGACTCTCGATATATCCAAAATAATAATTCATTATTTATAAAATCTATATAAAATATTAATGACAATATTTTTATTAATAACATAACTATCAATAACAAATTATTTTTTTTATTAAAATTGATTTCATAATACAATAACTATCAAACACTTATATGTTGAAACATACAAAATCCTATTTGATATCAATTCCACATAAATTCAAATTTCCATCAAAATTTCAACTAAATAATAAAGTTGACAACAAATAATTGGTACTTAACTAATTATCTATTATTTATTTAATTCAAACTTATCCAACGTAAATTAATACCCTTTAATTATTATTAATTCCATAAAAATTAATTTCTCTAAATTTATAAATTAACAATAAAATTGACAAAATATAATCGGTACCCATTAAATTACCCATCATTTCTTCAATTATAACACACCTAAGTAATAAAATTAAACTCAATTTTCCCTAAATTCCAAACAAACTCTAAAATACAAATCATACATTAATACAATAAAATTATTTAGGAAAAGGCTTTAAAACACATAAGTTTACAAGAAAACAATAAATTTCAATAAATTAACTTAAAACATAAATGGGTTAAAAAAAATGGGTGAGCTTGCTTAATTGGTAGAGTGCAGCATGATAATAAATGAAATCAAGAGAGGAAAGTTGACACTACTAATAGATGCAAACCAATGCTGGCAAGTTGGATGGCTGGATTTGTGAAGGGGATGATAGGATTTTATAATTAACTAGGAGATAGGGGTTGTTGTTTTAAAAGAGAAGAAAGAAAAAATGGTCAGGGAAGAGGAATTGTCAGGTTTTAACTCATTTAAAACCGTTAATGAAATTTTCATCGACAATTCTATCAGCTTTGTTGACATGTCAAATTGCTGACGGAATTGCCGATGCAATTGCCAGCAAAAATTTTATTGATTTTCTTATTTTTTTTTTCTATTCCATCTCCATTTTAGTTAGAAATTACTGACGAAAATATTTCATCGCCATTTCCATCAAAAACTATTGATGGAATGTTTTTCATCAGCATTTTCATTGCTTTAAAAAAAAAAATTCTGGTAGTGTATTTAAAAAAAAACAATGGTTTAAAAAGGGAGCAATTATACTAGAAAATTAGTATATTCTTATGGAATTTAAATTAGTGTTCTTCTTGCAAAAACATATATCTTTTGACATATAATTAGGTTAAAGAATTTGGCGAGTTTCTTGCAATACAAGATTAAATATCTTAATTTATATTTATCTTTTAACTTCCAAACTTCATCTTGAATTAGCATTAGCAACTTTTCCTGACATATATTAACGTTTATAACTCTCAATAAAATTTATTAAGTGCAAACATCAACTTTTTAGTTCACCATTGAAATTTTTCTTGATACACTAAAACACATTAACAACACCTGTATAATTTTTTGCATTACAAAAAAAACTTTTGATATGACCCGTTGCAAAGCGCAGTTCTATTAACTAGTATAAAATAAAAAAGCACTGTATTTCACTACTTCTTTTATTATTTCTCAACACTTAGTTGTACTGTGAACTACTACAGTAAAGTTGAGTCTGGCCCCTTATTTTTTGATCCTTGAATAAATACCCACTTCGATCACAAAATGTTTTTTTTTTAATTTCATCCTCCTATACTTTTTTTACTTAATTTTAATAGTTTGCATGCTATGTTGGATTTGCGATGTCAAAAAATATCCCAACATTGAGCTGATGCTTAATTTTGAAAAATAAAATTTAATTTTATCAACTAAAAAAATTAAAATAACATGGACCAAATCTAACACAAAAACAAAACATGTAACTCTGGTTTCTTTTTCAATGTTTATAGGGCATAAAACTATGATTTGGTCCTAAAGTTTTTTACTTTTTCATTATTATCCCTATATTTTAGAGTTTCATGTTTTAATCCTAAATTCCATTTGTTTTAAGTTTTATTACCTAGAATTTGAGAGGATAGATAGTAGCCTAAAAATAAAAAAAATAAAAAAAGAGAAAATTGTTAGTCAATTACATTTCGACACTAAAAAGATCAATCTTGATGTTAGTGAGTTCATCTTGGAGATAGGGTTTCAATGAATGTGATGTTTTTCTTAAAACATGTTGTAAATAGTAGGCTAGGACCTGTAAAGTTTTTTTTTATTTGATTGGATTTTAAATTTTAGAGTGATTATATGCTTTTTCAGATAAAACAAGTTGAAATTTATATATTTTAGATTTTAATTCTCAAACCCTAACTTTCGACCACCAAAGATGATTAGAAAGTCAACTAGAAGATTAAGTATCATTTATCTATATACACGTGACACATTGTCAACTATTTTTTAAAAAATATATTAGGTTGAAAAATCATCATTAAAATAAATAAAAAAACAAATAAGGCATGTGGACTTGCATTCTAGGCCAAAAGTTGTCTAACTTGTTTTTCTAGGGTTAGATGTGCTTAGGCTAGAAGGCAAAGCCTAGAAACATTATTTTTTTAGATATTTTTTTATTAGAGAAAAACAAAAAATATCTTTAAATTAAATTATCAAAATAATATTTAAATGATTATGCCATTATTTTAGAAAAGAGTAGGATTTTTGTGATGATGTTATCGATTACTTATAAATAATTATGTATTTTTCTAATATGCATAATTTTTTTATTGATATTTAATGAGAATAAAATATTTATTTTTATAATTTTCTATATAATTTTCTTAATTTTATTGTTCTTAAATATCTTTTATATAAGTGTTGATTCAAAATTTTATAATTTTATAATTAAGACTCAGTTTCACAATCATAATACATTTCTTACTTTAAAAAATAATATTTCTCATAAAAAAAGATGTTTAGTAAAATAAAAAAGAAATACATCAATAAAAAAATAGATTTTTTATTAAATGTATTTTTTTTTCTTTTAGGTCAGACTCGGACACGATGCCTTTGGTGATCTGTCTGTTTAAAAGTACTCTTTTCTCTCTTCCTCCCGATAGAACCAGTAAAACATATTCGAAATTTGAAATTTGAAATTTTGAGAGAGATGGCAACAGCATCAAGCAACATGAAGGGTTTCTACAGGCAAAAGAAGAACAAGAATAGTGGTATCACAAAACCAACATCGTCCAAGAAATCATCCCTTCATCACATTGCCTCCCTTGGCTCCGATATTACACAACTACCTGCCCGGATTTCCCATGGCTCTCCTGATCATAAAGGTTTTTGTTTCATATGTACTCTCTCAAAATTTTATTTTATTTTTCTGTTACATTTAATTTGTTACTTCTTGTTTGATTATTGATGTATTTTTTTTTCAATAATGAAGATGGTGGATTTTTTTTTATTCCAAGAAAATAATTTTCCTTGTTTTTAATCACATTTTTTTCATATTTATTTTTACTCAAATTGAAAATTCGTATCTGGGTTTCTTCTTCATTGTGATATATTCTTTGTAAAATATCGATCTACATGTAGCTTATTGTGTTTTGTTGATTTTTTTTTTTTTTTGTGTTTAATAGATTATTATGACGAACATGAGGAACTGTTGAGACAATTTGACATGAACATGGCATATGGGCCGTGCCTTGGGATGTCTCGGCTTGCACGTTGGGAGCGTGCTCAACGTTTAGGTCTAAACCCACCGAATGAATTTGAGGGACTGTTGAAGGCTGAAATGGTTCAATCAGAATGCTGGTGGGATGGTCGCGTTTAGAAGTTCTAGTATTATGCTTTGGTGTAACAATGGAAGCTAATGTATGACTGCAAGTTGTGCTTTTAATCTGTAGTGTTCTGTTCAGCCTCTGGCTGTGTTAGTGTGAACTAGTGAATTTGCTGATCTTAATCAAATGCTTTTCTTGACGTAAATGTTGTGTGTTGTAAAAATTTGAGCAGTGGCCCTTTGTGTGGATTACGAGATTATGTGCTGTTCCAACTAGGGCTTGTTTGCATCTATGATGTTGAGCAACATGGAGAGTTTTTTAATCATGAATGTGTCTAATTATTCTGTTTTAGCATGTCGTAGAGAGCCTTGTGATCAGAATTTAACAAAAAAGTAGATATCGCTCTATATTTCTTGTTTAAATTTTGAATATCATGATTGACTGCTGGAGTTTCTACATAAATGAGCATGGTTATCAGCAAATGATGGAACAGACCTCAAGAACTTGTCAGCACGTTCCTAGCTTGTTGGAACAGTACAGGTACGATTTAATGATAAATTTTTCCTTTCTATTGTTCAATGGATTGTCTGCAAGCGATATTCATGAGGTATTTCAGCTGTTTGACTGCTCTGGTTCTTGGTTCCCATCGTGTGGGAAATATAAAAAATCCATGGGCACAAAGAGAAGATTTTCTTGTGGGGCTAGGGCAGGATATTCAAAGTTATTCGCTCCCTATTCCAGTCTTTTCCCTTTTTTGAGAATGTATTCGATCTGTTAATACCACCAAACGAAGCAACAAGCAATAGGCTTGCAACACAAGGAAGCATCATTCGCGCAGGAAAGGAATCTTATCTTCTGGTATTATAATTTTACTCGGGATTTGACAACTTATGAAGGCCCTTCAATCTGCTCCAGGCATCCCCCATTTCGAACGATCTCCAGTTCTACAAGTGATCAAAATGCCTTCCATTTTGTCCTTATTTTGGTTGTTTGGTCATTGAAGAAAACACTGCCAATCTACCAGACATTTGAATGCTCCCACTTCACCTCCCTCTCTATCAGGAGAGAAAAAAGTCCTTTTGTAAACCAAAAGATTGGCTCCGTTAGAAATCTAAGAGGAGAAGAAAGACCAGTATTACACCATTTAATGTGGGATTTCTGCTGTTGGTACGTATGAAAAGAGATCCAACAACACGATGTCGCAATATATAGCATTCAAGATATCACAAAGAAATGTAAGGCTGCAACTACCACTAAGCATACATTTTTCTGGAGAATAAACACCTAGTATACTTGTAATTAGACATAGCGGGAAATGTGGTATAAAAGAATATGCCGTAGAAAATCACCGCAACTATAATCCTACTCCTTTTTCGTGCTGGTTTTTGCCTGCTTATCGTCAGGAATGCATGATGACCAATAAATTGGCAAGAGTGTGCAGACTGCCTGTATTAGAAGGGCCTGAGGAAATCCTGAAAAATCACTGCCAGTAACTCCAACAAATGATGAAAGTGCAACTCCAAGGTATCCACTCACTATGAATGAAAGGGCATTAGCAGAAGCCACAAGAACCATCAGGGATCCTTCACATCCTGAAGGGCAGAGCTGTGCTATTAAAATATTGAATGGCAGAATCTTGAAGAAGAATAGAACCTCCAAAAGGCCTGAGAAGACTATAACATACAACGAATCTGGCACGCCCATATTCCGATAAACTCCCTTAACAAATAGCAGATCAGAAAGCATGAATACTGCCATCACTCCCTGAATGGCTGCAATTAACTTCTTTGATGGGACTGACTTTAAATAGCAATTGTAGATTATGCTCCATAGAAGCATTGCTGCCTGGCCAAAAACCTTAGAGATCCCCAACACAGATGAATTGATGTTCAGATACTGTGTTTGGTAAAAGAACATGGTTCCTGTTAGTGCTGGGATTATGGCATTAGATGCTGCCAACCATGCTATTGAGTAAGCAATCTCAGGTTTCTGTAATGCAACTGAAAGATCTGAAAGCTGTTTTCTAATTCCAACCCCGGATGAACTTTTGGGGAGGTTAAGTGAGCTTTCATGGACAGTGATTGTAACAAACAATTGCAGAGCAACAGTAAGGCTGAAAATGAGGAACATGGCTTGGGCACCGTATCTGTTAATGGCAATGCCACCAAGCAGGTTTCCAAGGACACCACCGGCAGAGGAAGCAATCCACACAAATGATTGCAGCTCACCTGAGGAAGATGACTGAGAAGTTTTAGGAGACATGGTGAGCTGCTTTCCTATCCCAGCAACAATGGCATCATTTGCAACCTCAGCTATTGAAGCACCAAGATTGCTAAGGAGGAGACATAGACTCAAGGTGAAGATTGAGATGCCTGATGGAGAGAGGATTGCTATAGCTAGCCATGAAACTGCTTGCAAGAAAGCTGCAATAAAGAAAACATGTTATGAAGCGATTTTGAGTTATATCATGAAAGAGATATAACAGAACCATGCATATTTGTGTAGAATCATATCCATCAGTTCTCCATGGTACCAAACTTTTTCCTTGCAGGCAAATTAGTAAAAGATTTTTAAGTTGCAATTCATTACTTCTCTATTTCATAGCTATCTTCATCAAATGACATAAGTTGTTCCATGAGCAAAAGTATAAGGATAAAATTATCGTGAAGGTGGCAGCTGGGGTGATTCAAATAGATAAACATGCGAAGCAGGAATATTACAAGTTAATACAATTTGAAGAAGCGATGAGATAATTCCCCTGAAAGTCGAAAACAGATTCAAGCAGTTTTATCCTAAATCACCTGTTAGATAGTATTTAGAACTTAAATAATACCAAAAAAAAAGGTTGTTTCTTGAAACTTAAGATGCATCTGTGCTCTGCCTGTCAGCCTTTACTGACAAGAAAAGTAGTTTGATAAGGGATCCAACCATCATTTCTCAACATGCAAGCCCTCTTTATCAAGGAATATAGAACTTATCCAATGAGTGAAAGGCATAGGTTAAAATCATCATGAGAGCAGTTTAGCTGCTGCAATGAAAACATCTTGAAGCTGTAACTATTGAAATCCTCCTCCCTCATCACCACCGCCACTAAAATGGAAGGAAACAGAACAAAGCATGCTAACTATCGAAACATACAGCCTCAGAAAGAAGTCTCTTCGCTATAACCAGATCGACATTGCAGACTCTTGGAACCAATGTTCCTATAGAGGTATGACTCTAAGAAGAGAGAGAGAGAGAGAGAGAGGCTTCAGAGAACAGCAAGACTCGTGCAGACCATTCAAGCCTGAGTCTCTGATTTTGGTTGCCCATTTAAAAATTAACTACCCACACGCAAACAGTATCTTAAATAAATTGCAAGGACTGAGGAAGCTCTCCAAATAAAAAAATCACCTGGTTCAATTTTCAAACAGGTATATGGTGGCCAGCACATGTTTCAAAAAAATACTAGAAACTTGTCCCTTGAGAATGGCACAAACAAAATTATGTAACTCAAACTAACCACACACTCCGAACTCAACCTTGGAAACATCCTTAATTCTTTTTATACTATAAATAAAAAAGAAGTAAATTTGCTAACTGAATTCTAAGAGAACAACAACCAGCGGAACTCCTTGTACAAATACAAAAGCACACTCATAAAACAAACAACATTCCATGTAAACCCTGCATTGAACGTCCAAAAACTTATATTTCCATAACAAAATACTCAAACTTTTAAAATATCTTAATCAGATCAAGAAAAAGGTAAATAAATAAATAATGACACCCCTGCTGCCTTTACTTTGATCCCAGGTAAGGTCTGGAACCAAATAAAATAAAACCAAACAAGTGAAACACAATTCAATCAAACACATCAATGAACAGCAAGAGAAAGAAAAAAGAAAAGAAAAGCTTGAGTGCTTTTTTGTGATTAATTCACTTACCACCGATGGCAATATAAGGAATGCGGTGCTGGCCAAAAATGTAAACAGCATCGGAAACGACACCATAGA
>Ga0325402_1004253_pt1 | contig 13176 bp, 9 predicted proteins | sample PopdelMetagenome_22_FD_207212 | JGI IMG/M metagenome (GOLD analysis project Ga0325402, IMG submission 207212) | Populus deltoides microbial communities from Bellville, Georgia, United States - Xylem-PdKOR-R3 | ecosystem: Host-associated > Plants > Phyllosphere > Stem > Wood/Secondary xylem... | reverse complement strand
AGTCGCGTAAACAAACGACCTCTTTTAGACCGTACACCATCTCCCTTTGTTTTTTCCTTTTCCAAAATCCACATCCAATTTGCCATTAACCCATGCTTTTTGTAAATATCAGACACTAACAACATCCAATTTGCCATTAACCCATGCTTTTTGTAAATATCAGACAGTAGCAATATTTCTTTCCTTGAAATCCAACACCATTCCCGATCTCTTAAACTTGTCATCACCATTATTTCAATAGGTTGGGTTACTTCTTTTGGGCTCAAGTCGTGCCAGTGTTTTCTTATTTGATAATGCAGGCAAAACAAAGCTCTCACCATTGTTACAATGATTTCGTTGCTTGAGGAATATGTTTTTTTACTAAAAATTTTTTTTTTTTGGGTGTAATGCTATCTACTTGTAATCGGTGAGAAAATCACTCCACATTATAAATTATTCTAGCCATTTAACCCATGTTTCGTCACGAATTATAATTTTTTTTCAAAAAAATTTTAGGCATATAGGGTTCTTCAAAGTGTTTTTTTACATGAAAAATTCAAAATGTAAATTAAAAAGCCTATGCAATCATCTAATTAAATAAATCAATAATTATTTATGTAAATAAAAAAAATTCGCTAATAATAACCAAGAAACAAACTGTAAAAATGAAGCATTCAACCGATTGTGTTTGGTAAACTTATTTATTTAAATAAATAAAAGATAAATTCACCATAAAAAAACCCATGACTTAAACAACAAATACAAATAAAACTAACTGAATAAACTCACGCCATAAAAAAATTACGCAAGGTCAAACATATCAACAAAATATAAGAAATGAACACTTGCCGATATGATAAAAATATATAAAAACATATATAAAAAAGCCTCGAGCAAACTCGACAACCAACCTAGATCAACAAACCAAACATATGATCTATGATATGAAATTGGGATGCTCCTATATATAGGAAACCAAAAAAAATACTAGCAAAAAAATATTTGAAAAAAATGCTTTAAAGAAAACAAAAGTTGACTCGGGCTAATCTTTCAGATCTATGACCTGGATCATGAGACTAGGGTGATCCCATTAAAGGCAAACCTGAAAAAAAAACCAAGAAGCAAGATTCTTAATCAAACAAATATTTAATGATGAAATTGCGAAAAAAAAATCAATAAAAAATAACAATGCAAAACAAAATAAAAAGCAATTAAAAGAGTTAAGACTAAATTTGACATGAAAATTAAATGAAATTAAATGTTTAGGGGTGGAATTGAAAAAAACAAACTAAATAAGAAAATGATTAAAAAATAGTAATTAAAATAATTATGACCACATTTGACATAAAAATTAAATGAAATTAATGCTTATTGATGAAATTGAAAAAACAAATCAATCAAGAAAACAATTTTAAAAAATAGCAATTAAAATAATGAAGATCGAATTTGATAAAACATTAACAAAATCAAACCACCAGGGATGAAATCAAAAATAAAATTCAATTAGAAATAATTAATGTAAATAAAACAATTGCAATTAAGAAAAGAAGGACCGAATTAAAAGATAAGAGAAATTAAATGGTTGGTATATTTTTTTTGCATGGCCAGCACGCATCACCGAGGGAGGAAAATGATGCTAAGATAAATCCAATGATGTGGCAGAATCACGATTCAAACCACCGGAATCAATTACACGCGCTGCCTGAAGACGGCGAAACGGCTGACACGTGCAAGGTACATATCAACAACTTTTTATTTATTTATTTATACAAAAAACAAAAATGCCCCTAGTGCTAAACAATAATAACAAAAAAAAACTATTATGAAATTACAATCAAGCCCTTAAAACCAAAGTTAAAAAAATTAAATGGCAAGGGTAATGGAGTGATCACATTGTTCATTAATTTGTAAAAAAAAAAAAAATGCTCCTAGGACTAAACAACAATAAAAAAACTATTATGAAATTACAATCAAGCCCCTAAAGCCAAGGCTAACAAATTTTAATTGTAAGGGTAATGGAATAATTAAACAATTCATTTAAAAATTAAAATTACTATAAGACCTCTAGATCAAAGGTTTTTATTGTTAACTTTTTAAGGGCAATATGATAATTGTATTATTATAAAAATTAAAAAAACATTGTTTCCTTCAAAAAAATAAAGAACGATAAATTAACCGTGTGCAAAGATCATTTTACCTCTCAAGCAAAACCTTATAAATAAAAAGATGAAAGGTAAAATGATAATTTCATTACAACCCAAGACACATTTTATTGTGGATTGGACTACAGTGAAACACACATGTGGTTTTGTTTTTTAGTTAATATATTGACAAATCCATGCCCATTTATAAGCTCCCGTTTGGGAGTGCGGCTTGTTAAAATTTAATTTTTTTATTTTTAGATTTTTTTTTATGAATAGATGTTAAAAATGAATTTTAAAACATTAAAAAATATATTATTTTGATGCATTTCTAAGTAAAAAACATTTTAAAAAATTAACCGCAATCACATTCTCAAACACCCTCTAGATTATATATATTGACATCGGAGTATTTTATGTGGTAAATACTGAAAATGTTTAATATACAAATATCATAGTGTAATATTGATAAAACTACAGGGGCTAAATTTATAGTTTATCCTTTCCTTTTTCCCAATTTCCTTACTTTACTAAAATAACCTCTTCGTGTTGGTTCTAAAGGCTGCAGCTTCTGCTCAATTAAAATCCTCCTCTCGGCCCTCACTATAAATTCTGTCATCGATTCCATACCTTTCCACAACCAAGCATAACCATGGGTCACGAAGACGATCCGTACTCTCTCGCTCTCTCCCCCCTCCCTCAATTCTTTGAATTCATTTTCTTTTCGATCAATCTATCTAAAAAATTAGTTTTTTTTTCAATTGCTTTTTTTTGCGTTTCGCTGACCGATTCCCAATCGAGAAAATTACGATTTTTGGTATTCTATTGACCGATGCTTTCTTGTCAGGTATCGTGATGTAGACGGAGAGCCGTTAATGGACTACGACGAAATGCAATCAGATGGCGGAGGACAATCACCGGAACCACACCAGAATCATATCTTAGATGAATTAGAGGATGATATTGACAATTGGGAGAGAGAGAGGTCACAAACTCCGGTATACGATACGGATAAAGTAGGAAAACCTAGAAAAAGATTGGTTAAAAAAGGCGGCGATTCAGGGAGAGAGAGTGGTAGCAGTAGTTATGTGCCGCCGGCGTTTGTTGATGACGAGGAGGGGGATTACGGGGGGTTTGAGAGGGAAGGATCGGTTGGAGATGGGAACTATACCAAGAAATTTGCGAAGGACAAGGAGAGGAAAAAGTTCAGTAAAGGGGAAAAGAAGTTTGGAGGGAAAGGAGGAAGTGAATCGAAATTGGGGCTGAAAAAAGGAATGCCGACGAAGTTGGTGTCTGGAAAGGATGACGGAGAAGTTAAAGAGATGTGGGATACTATCGCTGGTGGCGATTCCGAGGTTCTTTTTTTTTTTTAATCTGAATTGAGTTTCTTTTTTCTAAGATTTTTTATTCTTTGATGCCTTGATGTGTTTAGTTTTGAATTGATTGTGTTGGATTTCTTATGTTTGTCTATGTGATTGATTGAGATTTCTGATTAATTGACTCGAAGAAGAGATCGAGTGATTTTGGTGACAGTTTGCGGAGCTAAAGTTTTCCGGGTTATTTAGTCTTCATGGTGCTGATTTCGTGGTTGCTAATTTTTGTTTTTGTTGTCGGTATGTTAATTGCTTGAATCAGCATTCTATAGTACAAATTTTTGAGTTTATATGGGCAAGTAATTGGTTGATATCTGATTACTAGTACTAGGTGGCTAAATCTGTTTAAATGGTCGGCACCTTGCTTTATCAACCTCTAGGGTACAATTTCTATCACAGTTTGATGTTGATGTAGTTGTTTACTTGATTCTACATCGTCTTTTTTCAGGACAATATATTAGTAATCTTACAAGTTTTGCTATAGTTCTTACTAATTTTTGTTATATGCTAGTCTCTCAAGGTTCAATTATGTAGTTAATTAACATTAAAAGTCTGATTCGTGCTGCATGACTATCGTTGAGTCTATGATATAGAATAAATCCTGTTTTATTAACTTGTTTTAAGTGCTGGGTCTTTCCTTAGTAACTACTATGTTTTTTGGTTTGTTATTGAATATCTAAATATATTTCAATTTCCTTTGGAATAGGATGATCAAGAGGGTGCTAGGACTGTAGATGATGACAACTTCATAGATGACAGTGGTGTGGATCCTGCTTATGGGTATGGAATTGACAATGAACCACGCTCTCCTACTGATGCTCCTCAGGTTAATAGTCCAGCTCTTTTCCTGACTCTCACTTGTAATTGTAGGCCACCATAGACTGTTTTATTGACGAGGCTCCTGGCTTGTTCAGTATTTTTTTTGCGCACTATTGCTTTGAATTGGTGTTTGGAGACTTTGCTTGTCTTGTTGCAGAGTTCCATAATTGATGTTGCACTATTAATCGACTTTCATCTCTATAATAATATTTATGTTTGCCGGTTGACATGCTGTATATTGAGCTTCCTAGCTTTTATGTTATTGGGTTTATTATTCCGTTTCTTTCCAGGCAGAGGAAGGTGAAGAGGATGAGGAAATCAAGGATATGTTCAAGATGGGTAAGAAAAGGAAGAAGAATGAGAAAAGTCCTGCAGAGATTGCACTATTAGTTGAGAATGTCATGGCTGAGCTTGAGGTCACTGCTGAAGAAGATGCAGACCTTAATAGACAGGGGAAGCCTGCTGTTAATAAACTCAAGAAGTTGCCTCTTCTTACCGAGGTTCTCTCAAAGTAAGCTGGCTTTACACAATCTTGTTTTTGTTCCCTTGGAATTTACAGTTAATTTATTGTTGTCTCCTGGTGCAGGAAGCAGCTCCAACAAGAGTTTATAGATCATGGAGTACTAACATTGTTAAAAAATTGGCTAGAACCCCTTCCAGATGGAAGTTTACCCAATATAAATATCCGTGCTGCGATTTTGAAGATTTTGACTGATGTATGCTGGGGTTTTCCACCATCCTCCCCCATTTAGTACTTCTTGTTGCTTCTGAACGAACTTCGCGTGGAGCCTGAAACATTTTTTTTCTCTCATGCAGTTTCCAATTGATCTGGAGCAGTATGATAGAAGAGAACAATTGAAAAAAAGTGGTCTTGGAAAGGTTAGGGATCTCCTTATGTGATGGTAACGAACTTGCTGTTTCTATTGGAACTGAACCAAACTCAGACTGATTTAATACTCTGGCAGGTTATTATGTTTTTATCAAAATCTGATGAGGAAACCACATCCAACAGAAAACTTGCTAAGGACTTGGTTGATAAATGGGTAATGCAATCTCTTTTCATCTCATGATTTTTATTTGTTTAATAACTGCCACCTCTCCTTAATATTTTTTTAGTGCAAAACCTAGGGCATGCATTTACTAGAAAATCATATTAGACTGGCACTCATGGATAGTTTCACTCCTTTTAGGGTTCATTCATTGGTGATCTCTTTTCCTATTTGTTTGAAATGCCTCTTTTCTTTTATATTTAATTGACTTGTCATGTGTTGATCTCAAGTATATAATAAAATTAAACAAAACTTGAATATTTTTCCTTATTGGTATTATTTTTCGGTAAAAAATATCTTTTTCATTAATTGGAAAATATGTGCACAAAGAAGATTTGTATCCGAAGTAATGACATTTTCTTGCATTTCTGCAATTAATAAATATAGAGTCGGCCAATATTTAATAAGAGTACAAGGTTTGAGGACATGAGAAGTGTTGAAGATGATCGGGCCTTCAGAAGGCCAACAGTGAGAAGGTATTTCTTTTTTCACACACTGCCAACTTTTATTACTGTTGGATGTTTGTATATGTGCATGAGTTTCATGTGTCTATGCCTAAAAATTTTTCTTGTGGTAAATTTGTTTGAATCTCAGGCCATCGAATAATTCTGCTGGAATGGCATCAAGGGATGGAGATCTTGATTTGGATATTTCACGGTAAGATGTGACAGAAGATCACTCCTTGCATGTTTGCTGATGATTACTTAAACAACATCTTGTGCCTGTTTGCTTCTATGAACTCCTTGCATGTTTGCTGATGATTACTTAAACAACATCTTGTGCCTGTTTGCTTCTATGATTTTTTTCTGCACGCTATTTTTCTCAATTCTAATCTTCAATTTACATCAATAAAAAATTCAGGGAACGGAAGTCTAGTCAGTCATCAGACAGACAGCATGCATCCAGGCCAGAAGCAACACCATTGGATTTTTTGGTGCGTCCCCAATCTAAGATTGATCCTGAAGAAGTTAGGGCCCGTGCTAAACAAGTAGTTCAAGATCAGCGTCGTCTAAAGGTTGGTTTTTCCATTCCAATATGTGAAAGTGAGCACATAATTGAATCATTTAGAGTTAACAGAAAGTGCTGTGTTGAGTAAAAGGTTAAAATGAGTGGTAGCATGATTACTCACATGGCATGACCTCAATGTTTCAAGATCCACCATTGAGTTGGAACTATTCATGGGACAAGATTGTCTCAATTTGAGCCAAGTTTTTGCGTGTTACTTGGATCCTTATCTAACATGATGCTTTGGAGCCATCCTTTAGAATGTCATTGCCCTCTTATATTGGTGAGGGTTTTCAATTTCAATTGGTCTCTCCTGCAGTATTGTCGGAGACAAATTTGATAGATTCTTATTACTCTCAAATCTTTCCCCTTTCAATAGTTAGCCAAAGCTTATGATTCTAAATATATATGTTCCAAAAAACATTGAACACAATCTAGATCAACTAAAATGCTCGCTTCCAATTCATATGCAACTTGAGGGTTCTTTTTTTGTACTTATTGATGAATGGCTGGTTGAGGTTTGCTTTTGACTCTCCTTTGCATCATGGTTCTCTATAATGTTTATTTGCCTTAAAAAGGAGACTCCTTGGAAAGGTCAATCGATGGTTCGATGTTCTTTTGAGTTTGCAGTATGCACCCATGCTTGTGTTTCAAAGATACCGAGATTTCCAAATTTACTGTTTCTAAACTTAAATGTCAACTGTTACTGGCAGATGAATAAAAAGTTGCAGCAGCTAAAGGGACCGAAAAAGAAGCAATTGCAAGCTACGAAGCTTAGCGTGGAAGGTCGCGGTATGCTCAAATATCTGTGATATTGCCGGTTTCTGGAATCCATTGGCAAGAACGAACATTATTATATAAGAAAATAACGTGTATTGTTATTGCATGGGGCATGGGCTGGTCGTTGGCTGGAAGTAACCGGCCTACAAGTGAAGGGCCATCTGGTTCTTATGCTTCAATCGGTGATATTGTTCGGGAAAATGTAAGCCCATTTCAACTAGATATTGGATTCCCGATTGGCGTAATATCTGTTAAATTAAGCCTACCCCGAATTGACGTGTTGGATGTGTTACTTTGATCGAGCAAATTTGTCAACAACATTGGTGCATGGATGCATGCATGCTTGAAGCTCTTGTTGCAAACTCGTTAATGTTGCTTTGTTGCGGGGACTTTACCTTAATCTGAATTTTTTATAATTTATTTCAGAAAACTATTCAAAATTTTCATTTTTCAAAGGGCAAATTACTTTAAGTATTCTATAATTTGGTTATTTTTTTTTACTTTGCAATCAAGTTTTTAAATATTACATTTTGTAACCTGAAAATTGTAGTACTTTATAAAGTCAATATAAAATATATATTTATTTATAAAATTGCTATTATATTTGAAATAATAATTAAAGAGCTTATTCTTTTCAAAACACCATTCCATATAATGATTAAATAATGTTTTCTATATATATATATATATATTGAAAAACGAGTCCCTCAGACCATATTCATAATAACCTAGAGGAACATGCAAATCCTTTCTCGGAGCTCCTGTCATACACGCTCCTAAAAAATGACGCAAAAAAAAAAAGGAGTTCAAAGGATCCAATAAAAAAAGAGAGATGCAAATGAAAAAAAATTAAGGTGGTAAAAAAAGATTGAAGGACACAATAAAGAATAAAAAAAATGCAAATGAAGAAAAAGCTTGAGGTGATTCACTGTTCACATGAACAACGTTTTCACCCTAAGGTTTTTAACATATAGTATAATATATTACATTAAAATAGTAAAAGAGAAGAGATTACTAGTGTGTTATATGATGAAAATACATGAATTGAATTAACCAAGAATATTTTTCTATTTATTAAACCTTCTTGTCTGTCAAATATGTAGTGAAACATATGAAAAATACCAAGCTAAAAAGATAAAAAGATAAGGAAAAATTTATCTAAAAACTCAGAACCACAGTTTACTTAGCATATAGTTTAATTGGTCCGTCAAATTTTTTTTTATATAGTTTAATTTTTAACTCGTACTATATAAAAAATTAAATTATGAAGTTTCAAGTACAACAGATTTAATAATAACATTAAATAATTCTCTATATATTTTTTAATCCAATCCACCACACAACACTGTAAAATAGTAGTTTCTACATCCATAGCTAGCCACTTCTAAGGTTTTCGGTCTTGGTTGTGTATGGGCCGAGGCCACCAAGCTTTATCTACCTTTTTATGGGTTAGGCTTTGGAATGGCATAGACTATTACCATCTGCTTCCTTTATACGAATAATCAAAGCCCAGCCCATTTAACAGTTAATAACTTAAAACCCACAAGAAAAAAAAAAAAAAACAAAACAAAACAAAAACAGCTACTGTATTTACTTATGGCGAGACTGGTGTATGTTCGACGTTTTCTTTTGTTTCTGTCGTGGCTTTGCTTTCATTGATTGAAGAAAAGGAAAGGAAAGGAAAAGAAAAAAAATATACAGAAGCTAAAACCCTCTCTACCCATTTTCTCTCCTCTTTCTCTCAACCTACCTTTTTCTGTGTGTCAAAAATCAATGGGAACAAAGGCAGATCAAGAAGAAGAAGCAAGGCGTCTCAAAACAATAGCAGAGACTAAATTTACCAACTCCAACCTCAAATCAGCCCTCAAGCACGCCAAGAAAGCCCACCGTCTCTCTCCAAAACTCGAAGGTCTCTCTTCAATGCTGACAGCCTTGAAGACTCTCCGTGTCGCCTCCAAGACCCAAAATTCAGACATCACTGACTGGTACAAGATTCTCCAGGTAGAACCCTTCTCTCATATGAACACTATTAAGAAACAATACAAGAAACTAGCTTTAGTCTTACACCCTGATAAGAATCCATTTTTAGGATGCGAAGAGGCATTTAAGCTTGTTGCTGAGGGGTTTAGAATCTTGTCTGATAAGATTAGGAGGAAAGAGTATGATTTGAGGTTGAGGATACGGCTTCAGGACGAGAGGGTTAGTGATAATTCTGCTGTGGAGACCTTTTGGACTGCCTGTTCGCGGTGTAGGCTTTTGCATCAGTTTGAGAGGCAGTATTTGGGGCATAATTTGGTGTGTCCTAGTTGTAAGAAGAGTTTTGAGGCTGTTGAGGTAAAAGGAGGGGATAAAAAGGATGCTGAGGTTGGAGTTTGGAGTGAGAGGCTAAGGAGGAAAGATATTGATGGTAAGGGAATTGGGGGTTTGAGTTCCGGGGAAGGGGTCAGTGTGGGGTCGAGGAGAGAATTGGATGCTGAAAGTGCAGGAGGCGTGAATTTGAAGGGGAATGAAGTAATTTCTGGAGAATGGGGCGGTGGGAAATTGAGGACCGGGGGTTTGAGGAGGAGAACGAGTACTGTTGGTGAGGTTTTGGAGAGATCAAAGAAGAGGGTGAAGTTTTCTGATGAAACGATGACATTAGCAGAAATGAAGTTGGAAGCAAAGAAAAAGGCTAGTCGAAAGAAGGTGGAATTGAAGGAGAAGCAAAAGGATGTTCGAGAAAAGGAGAAGAAGAAGGAGAAGCAGAAGGTGATGGAGAAGGGGAAGGGGAAGGGGAAGGGGAAGGAAACATGTCTAGTCTTGAACAGGAGCACGGATTTGGAGACTGAAAAAGGTGGAGCATCAAAGAAGAGTGGGGATACGGAAATCAAAACAAGGGAAGGTGTAAAGACAAGTAGAAAAATGGAAATCATGAGGCAAGGAGCATCAAGGAAGAGTGCGAGTTTGCAAATGGAGAGGCACAAGAATTCAAGGGGGGATTTGGACAGCATGGCAGTGGAGAATTCAAATTTCTTTGATTTTGATAGCGATAGAGTGGAGAGGAGGTTTAAGAAAGGGCAAGTTTGGGCTATTTATGACGATGATGGAATGCCGAGACATTATGGTTTGATTGATGAAGTTGTTTCAGTGAATCCCTTTAAGGTGAACTTGAGTTGGTTGGATCTTCAAAGGTATGGAGACGAGGTGTTAATTTGGGAGAAAATGGGACTTCATGTATCTTGTGGTAGATTTAAGGTTGCCAGGACGATGATAATTGACTCTGTTAATATCTTTTCACATGCTGTGGAATGTGAAAGGGAAGCAAGGGAAGTTTATAGGATTTATCCTAAGAAGGGTTCTGTGTGGGCACTTTATAATGAAGCAACTTTAGGTGCTGAAGGAAGAAATCTGTCAGCTAGTGATGAGCGATGCCATGACATTGTTGTGCTGTTAACCACTTACAGTGAGATGCATGGATTGAGCATGGCCTCCCTTGAGAAGGTTGATGGGTACAAGACTGTATTTAAGAGACGAGAGATTGGGTGCCATGCTATTAGATTGCTTGAAAAAGATGATATTTGGTTGTTTTCACATCAGATTCCTTCAAGGAAGTTTTCTGGTGACGAGGTTGCTGACAATTTAAAGGACTGTTGGGAACTTGATCCTGCTTCACTTCCTTCAAATTTGCTTACTATTGGTGGGGAAGCTGACATTGAGTAGGGAAAACTGACATGCTTTATGATAGCTCTTCTTTTCTGATTCAGGGGTTGAGGTAGAAAATATATGGATGTAAATTAAATACCCTGCGAGGTAATTATGCAACTGATCACTTTTTGTGTTTTCTGTAATCATGACTGTCTATTCTGGTCTGATCATTTACTTTAGTAATTTTGTTAAAAAAACTAACTTGGTTATATCTCCAAACACAAGTGAGTGTGGGAGTGCAGCACACAAGTAACTGAGGCACAAGTACCTCGTGGTTTAAAGGACTAACTAACCAATAGGTTTAATCTCAAGATTTAGAGGAACTTATTGAAAACTGAAAGACACACTTCAGATATTTTTGATGATCTATATAGTTAAGTATGATAGCCCTCATGTATGGATTGGTTGCAGTCGAATATGTAGTTTGTGTTTAGATTGGTGGTCCATCTGTCCATAAATGCAGCCACAAGTATGAGCTGTCCCCTGGTATCTATACTCTTAGGTTTGTTGAATTTTCTAGGTTCAAGGATTTTTCTTAATACGTGGTCATGTTCTGTTTCTTGGTTGGGTCATAAAAAAAAAAAAAAAAACCCTAAAGAGATGCCATGAGAGCACACGCATTTTTGTTTACATTTACGCATGTGTGTGTATAACATTTTTAGGCTTCTATGATCTATGGAAAAGGGCTTCCATAATCCTCAAAGGAAATTTGAAAAAGTACCATCGATTTTTCTATTTGCAGGTTGCATTCTGTGGATGGGAATGGGGTTGTAATATTGCCCTTGTCTGGACATAAACTTAATCACATCACTCACACCTTGACTTTTTCACTATTTAACATGCTCTTGTCAAATCATTTGCTATGTCATTCTTTCTCTTCAGATTGCAAGCTCCGCATTTACAGTCTGCTTTATGTGCAGCTTCTATTGATGAAGATTTCAGATTTGATGAGTTCAAAATCTCTTTTGTATTCCTTTCTAACAATTGATCCTTGTTTTTCGATTGGTTCTTTAGCCTTTGCGTTCTCTTATTAAGAGGATCCTTCATCCAGCAAAAAGAAGCTGGCAGTTGCATTTAGCCAAGTTCATCCTACCAGCAATCATATGCGAGGCTTAATTCACTTTGTTCTGTTGCAAACTTTTGGATTTTATGTGGAGGTTTGAGAAACTGATGTCCCCAAGCTTTCTAAGTAACAAAGTTATTTACAGCTTTCAGACATTAGCTTGTTGAACTTACTAGCCTAATATCAATTCCGGGTTACTGCTGGAGCACTCGATTGCTCTGTTGATTGACCATTCTGCAGATACTGTAGCTGCTTATGAGAATTTGCAGGTCGCAGGTGATTTGCTAGATGAGAGAATGGCAACTTAAACTAAGCAACTCTGTTGTCATAGTCACTGGTTTTGCTATTTCAGCTAGTTTGCAAACTGTCATAATATTTAACAGCAGGTCAAGATGGACCTCATGCAAAAACTGCTGCAGAATATGCAGACAAGTAATTGACTTTTGAGCAGTCACAACTTCACTGCTCCTAAACTCAGATGTCAATTGTTGCCGGGAGATGAATAAAAAAACTTACAGCAGCTAAGGCACCGAAAAAGAAGCCATAGAAAGCTACAAAACTCAGCGTGGACGGTCGCTGTCTGCACAAATAGTTGTGTGGTTACCAGTTACTTGAATCCCTTGGCAACAAGGAACTGTGTACTCATAATAAATGTACTGTTGTTATCGCGCAGGCCATGAGGTCGATCGTTGGGAGGAAGTTGATTGGTACACAGGCCATCTGGTTGTACTGCTGAATCAGAATGTTGTCGTTAGGCAAATGGTTTAAGCTGAAACTTCCTTGCAAGTTGATAACATTTTTGAGGAACAAAGTATATTCTTGTTTGTCAAGAACAATTCTTGTCATTCTTGGTCATGCGTTCTTCTGCCTTGTGAATTCTTGGTGAATGGTTAATATCTGTGAATGTCTTGTTTTTCTGGCACTGATGATACAAAAGCAACAGACTAGCTACCTCTAAATACAAGACAGCCTCCTAATCCTAATACATGAAATGGATTTGCAGAAGCAGCATTATTGTCTACGCAACCCAGCGAGTCTCGGGCGCTTCGTTTTGATCCAGCAAACTTCTTGTATCATATTATTTGATCCAACACCGTATCGATCCAGCAAACTTCTTGTATTGTACTTTATGATCCAGCAGGACCAGCACTGTAGTCTATAACTAAACATTTTAATTGCTTTGTTTAACTTCACAAGGACAACGGATTACACAGCACAGTACAACAGGGGCAAATAGGGCTCCAAATACGGATACAACATGAGAGCAGGCTTGGTCGCATGTC
>Ga0325402_1004252_pt1 | contig 13176 bp, 9 predicted proteins | sample PopdelMetagenome_22_FD_207212 | JGI IMG/M metagenome (GOLD analysis project Ga0325402, IMG submission 207212) | Populus deltoides microbial communities from Bellville, Georgia, United States - Xylem-PdKOR-R3 | ecosystem: Host-associated > Plants > Phyllosphere > Stem > Wood/Secondary xylem... | reverse complement strand
ACACACACACACACACACACACCCTCTACCTCCATTAAAATTAATTTGGAGTTGAATGGATTTCTGATAGTTCTGCGAACTCCTATTTATTCTGTTGTTGTCATGCATTCAATCATATTTCTCACCCTCTAATTAACAATGCTGCCTTACCAGAACTTGCACCAAGCAGAAGCAGCTCTTGGCAGAGAGCTAACTATTGCAGAGAAACTATGGCTCAATTACTCAGCCAATAAACCTGATTACCTTCTTCATTATCATAACATTCTCTTCCTGATCCTCTTTTACTCTATAGCTCCTCTCCCATACATGTTTATTGAGCTAAGCCGGTCCAAGAGGATAGACAAGCACAAGATTCAATCCAAAATCAAGAACTCATTCCAAGACATGCTGAAATGCTACAAAGATGTTGTGCAAACTTTTATTGTTGTTGTTGGTCCTCTTCAAGTCTCTTCTTACCCTTTCATCAAGGTATATTAATACGTATATATGATTATAATGCAATTTTATTGAGAACTAAAAGAAATTTTAAGATTAACAAAGCTAACTACTTTGATTTTGTTCCAGCTGATTGGCATCCGAACCAGTCTGTCATTACCTTCAGGAGGGGAAATGTTCTGGCAGTTATTAGTGTATTTTCTGATAGAGGATTATACCGGTTATTGGGTTCATAGGTTGCTTCATTCCAACTGGGGCTATGAGAAAATCCACCATGTTCACCATGAATATAGTGCTCCAATGGGGTTTGCAGCGCCTTATGCACACTGGTCTGAAATTTTGATTCTTGGCATGCCTGCATTTCTTGGTCCTGCAGTAGTTCCTGGACACATTACCACTTATTGGCTATGGTTCGTTTTAAGACAAATGGAAGCTATAGAGACTCATAGCGGGTACACATGCTAAACTCTCTCGTTTATTTCAACTCCTCTTTCTGCCGGATTCTGTTGACAAATCCTGACAGCACCTACGCAGTTTCTAGTAGTGGATCGATAATGGAGAGATTACAAATCCCTCTAATCTAGGGGGGGAAATGACATAATCTCCAAATTCGGGAGGGTGCCTTGCAATTTAGCCCTTCATAAACACTAAACATTAGGATGCAACATGTGGTTTTTTCTTGCATGATCTTAAGTTATGATGACTGGTACATATTAATTTATTTTTTATTATCAACAAAAGCGTTTTACTTACTTTTCTGAACTCAAAAGATGAATTAAGTCACCAGTAACTTCAAAAGTTACTGCAACAACAGCCGGGATATGTCTTAATTTGGTGGCTTGACATGAACACTTGAATCAAGTACATAAAATGTTGTTTGATGCAATGCAGATATGATTTTTCATGGAGTCCAACAAGATTTATACCATTCTATGGAGGTGCAAAGTACCATGATTATCATCATTACGTGGGTCGCCATAGCCAAAGTAATTTCGCTTCCGTTTTCACATACTGTGATTACCTTTATGGAACAGACAAGGTGAGTCCTGTATCTGACAACTACGAAGAGATTTATTGTATGGACCCAACAATCATAAGGCCCTGGCTCGTATGAACCGGATCTGGGTGATGTTTTTCTAAGATGCAATCACAAATACATATATTTTGTGTTTTATAATGGCTCTGATGCATGACTGAATTATTTGGCAGGGGTATCGGTACCTCAAGTCCATCCACCGCAAGGTACCTCTCTAAGGCAACTTTTTTTTTTTATACACACGAGGGTCCACTGCCAAAATATGGCCGGTGATCAGAAATGCCATTTTCGACTCCCAAGGGGACGTCGTTTTCTTGATGGTTCAAGGGTTATCATTGTCCTGAGTACTTGCTGTTGCAGTGGGGTATTGAGACCTAACAAGTTCTTAAAATGAAATTAATTTCCTTGCTTACCCGTACCGGTAGGTTGAATTTATAGTAGATTGTTATGGCTAGCTAACTATTTTCATATTTTATTAGATGGAGGAGACAGTGGAGAGGAATGGCGGACATCGTGAGGGCAGCTATAATTCCACGCCTGCCCAAGATTTCAAATCCGAATAACTACGATATATCAGGAGGACGCAGTATTTTGATCCAGTTTCTCTGTAATATCATTAGCATTTAAAAGATGTTATGGTTTGTGGGGATGTGTAGTAGAGGTAAGTGTTAGGCTTGGGATTGTACTCCAAAATATAAATAAATTGGTGAGCTACGGCCTTTATTATCTAGCTTGTGGCCATTACTGTGAAAAAAATTCTGGCAAGGTAATTAAATTCCTCCCCGATGAATAGAGATCCGGGAGGTAAAAACATTCAATTTTTTTTTTTATTTTCATTTTATCTTTTAGGTTTCCAGCATTAATCATAGAAGCAGTGGGACTGATCGTATCCTCTGCCCTTGCTGCCTGCGCCCACAATAAAGGAAATTCGTAAATGATGGGTGATTCTTGATCGCATAAATCAATTGATGAATTCAATGCCCCCGATAAAGCAAATTCGTGAATCCTGGACCACATAAAATCAATCGATGAATTCAAGTACTCCTGGCTTAAAAAAAAAATGTTTAGAATGATATTCATGTGCTTGCAGGACATCTTCTCTACCTTTTTTCAAAGCCAGACACCTCCCCAACAGGATATTATTTTATAAATTTACGTATGCCCTAAATTTAAATGAAGAAACTCAACGCATCCTCGCAAGCCCGTCTAGCTCAGTTGGTAGAGCGCAAGGCTCTTAACCTTGTGGTCGTGGGTTCGAGCCCCACGGTGGGCGCTATCTGTTTTTTGCTTCAAAAAACCCAGTCTAAGAGAGGAAACAGGCAGGTTACAAGGGCGAGAGCTCGATCCACTTGCAAATGTAGTGGCATTTTGATCCCCGGTTTTTTCCATCAAGGATACTATTGTCTATTGGTTAATTAAGTGCCATATGAGAATCATGCATCCAAAACCAAAACCATCTTCTATTTCTTTATGGAACATTTGGTCACCAAAACTTTTCAGTCAGATCAGGCTACCTTAGCCATACAACGATTAGTTTTTCTCAATTTAAAATTTCATACTTGTCCTGTGCGCCGCCGTGTCCAGCCACTCAGCTGGAGGGTTTGCTCTCTTCGACTCTCTTTGAAGTGATTGGTGCAAATGAACCTGAGCGGATTATACTGCAACTCAGGAGGCTATGGCTAATCAATGAGAACGTCAGGTCAAGAACTCCCTGTATATGCTTTATATCTATCAGTGGAATCCATTATGCTGATCGGAGTGGTGGAGCTGCCCATAACTTCACTTTCTTGTCAACACTGGCTGTGGCCAAAATGGACGTTTGTCCATCACCTGGAGAACAACAAGTGGTTATAAATCATGGTGGTCAAGGAATCATTGGGAAACTATTTCCTAACTCCCAAACCTTTCTTACTCCTTCCTGGAGATACTCCCATAAAGAAAAGCAAAAACAAAAAAAAAACAAAAAGATATACATAGCATAAGGTAATGAAAAAATGAACAGAAAAGCCACAAATGTTAAACCATTTTTGTTTAATAAGCACCTGCTGGAATAGGCTTAGGCGCCCAGGCAATCCATGTGATTTCACCTGCATGACAAACTAGCATTAGTATAATATTCACCAAGAGATTACCCCATGCTTATATGCTACAAAACATGCCAAGTCTGACTCCTTGAAAAAAGAAGCAGCAGTTTCGAGAAAGGGGAACACATCAGTAGTCAATCAATACATAATAACGAAACCATTTTCATGATCAACAATTAGAGTGGAACTACTAGCAATACATTGAGAAAAAACAACTTCAATAACAATTTAACTCAAATGAATTCATTTGTCCAATTTCTCAAAACAAATGTTGTTGAGAATATAAAATCAGATTTCCATATGAAAGCAAGATTTTTGGGCACTGGAGACAAATCTGCCGTTGCATCAAGATCTCAATCACAGTATCCATTGCCGGTTACTCATGCCAAGAAAATAGATATATTTAGGAAAGGAATATGATATTCTTACATTTTCATGATGTTCTTACATTTTCAACCACTCTGCAGAAAAACATACTAAAATAAAGTCACAGAGATGGAACCAAAAGCATACCATCATGGGCTCTGTCAGCTGTGTCAAAAACCTTTCCAGTTTCAACACATAACCACTGCAGCATCGAACCATGGGTTGCAGCCAATATCCTTCCATCAGGGGATAAACTGAGACGATCATAATGCAAAGTTCCACCATTTGAATCATGAAGTGGAATCGGAAACACCTTTAAAGTCTTTGGATCCTCATCAAGATGATAACGAACTTGAAGGAAATAAAAGAGAAATCCTCAGTATGATCTTAATCAATAATAACCAACACAAAAAAGCCACACAAATACATTGCAAAATGTATGTCGAAGTGAAAAATTAGAAACCCACAAATCTATTCCAGAACTCAAAAAATTAGACATGCGTTATGTTCTCATAGCATGATACCAGTCTCCCATTTTCATTTTCTTTAGAGGCAGCTAAAGAGAAACAGTCCATGACACCACAGATTTTACTTTTTAAAAAGTTGCAACGTAGTCATTAACCTCAATGTATTCAAGAATACTATAAAGCCTTTTGGTATATTCACAGCAACAAGAAGAGCAAAAATCCTGCTAGAGCATGAAAAGGACAGATGATCTGTAGATTGAAATCATCTACTAGATCGCCCAAGGATCAATTTTCATACTTGCAGACCATGACAAAAGGAGCATGCTTAAAGGCATGACATTCAGCATAGAGGTGAACTTCTCTTGATCCACAGATGAAAACAACCCAACAAACACATTCCAGTCATCGTGGTGCCAGTTTGGACTGTAAGATAATGGATGATATACATGTTGAATGCTTGATATAGAGGGGGTAAATATTAGCTTAGATACTTTACAAGAACTTCAATAAAATATTGAAGCGGGAAGCAATTCTTCTTGTTGACAAAACTGGAATGGTGTTCAGAGATTATTCGTTCTATAGATTCTGCACAATGGAGTGCTATTTTAGATAAAACTGACATGACATCTAAAGATAATGTATGCTCAGCCTGAAATGCTAGTTCATAATGCTCTTTGGTTTCCAATCATTCCCTGGAAATCATGCCTTGTCTCAATTCTGGACATTAAATCCAAAAATTGAGAAGCCCTTACCCTCCTATACTAATAATTGCACTGCCCTATTTTTTCAAATTTTCTAAGGTAGTCCTAATTCAAGCACATAGAGAAATATCTATTAAAGGACATACCATTGATGTTCCATAATTCAAGCACATAGAGTAATATTTATTAAAGGACATACCATTGATGTTCCATATTCTTATTGAACTATCTTTGGAGGCTGTGATGATTTGCTCCGAGTCTGGAGTGAAGCATAACCATGTTACTGCACTCTGAAGACCAAATTTAACTTGAGATGAGAAACAATAGCATATCCAAGCTATATATGAGCATATTCTGTGGTGAGAAACAAAATAACAACAACTCCAGAAGTGCAATATAGTTCAAATGATAAGGCTAAAATATGATAAAAGAGATCATTCCATTTAGACGAGAATCGATATCAACAACCAGAGACAGATTGAATATATCTACAAGGATAAACATTTATGGCATCATATCAGACAATAATTTAATCACTGTTACTAACATTTTTTTACTACTCAATGCACATCCACTTCAAAAAATTCAGCATTAATCCAATCATTGACTAGAAAAATATTACAGACATATCCATGAAGCTCACAAACAAAATAAAGAATGAGGGAATTTGGAGCACAGGGAAAAAAGATGGACAAAGACAGCAAAGCTTGAACGAGATGTGGATGAAATAACAGAGGTCAATATTGAGTAGAGTACATACCCTGTGCCCTTTAAGTTGCATGACTTTTGGAACCTCCTTGACAGAACCATCCTTTGAATACACAATCTCCCATACCTGACAAAGAAATTAAAACCACCATAGCAATTCAATATTCAAATACTACCAGAATATTAAATTTAAAGCTTGCTATTATGATCCAGGCCTCTCAAAATAACTTTTGTATAGCAGTTGCAAAGGAAGATAATACACTTGATCCATGTGTGGTGACCAATAACAATGTTGTTTTAATTCATTAGAGGGAAGATAAATCTCTTGATGTGACCTGATATATTGACTCATAAGCAAACTTGTAAACAAGCCTAAACTAATAGCTTCTTAAGGTTATCAAAAAAAAAAAAAAATACTTTGCAGCAATAAAAATGAACTCAACTGACTGCGCACAAATGAGTTAACTAAATTGTTTTTGGAAAGTACCATGAGTGTCACAGGGGATGTTAGATTCTATGCCTGAGAATCTTCAACACCATCCACTTTATCAAGAGTCACATCATATGGTGCATTGTGTGAATGAGTTTCTTTTGTTTTGCACAAACTAGGGGTATATCTGACAGAGTCCAAACAAAATGCTTTTGCCAGTAATCAGAGATATTCACCTTCACATCTGCAGTAAAAGCTGCTGCAGCAATGAAACGTCCATTTGGTGATATAGCAGCCATTGTGTTTTTCAATTGATTTGTATCGACAGTCCCCAAATTCTTTCCTGTCTTTCCATGCCAAATTTTGATATCAGTACCTGGAAAGTAGCATAGAAAATACACAATCAGCATTGCTTTCTGAAACCCAAGAAAGAAAAACAATTACAACAGAAGTATGAATGGAAGAGGTTGGGTTTTTCTGCTCCGGGTAATATCAGTTTGATAATTTAAAATCACAAATTCAACGGGTTATTCCTTAAGATTAATGATGATTTCCGGTGGCTATCATGTAATTAAAAAAAATCACAATATCATGTTGTCTTAGTAGTGGCTTGGTCACCAGAATCCACACCCATGCACAGATGTCAGCACTGTCCGGTGTCCTTAATTAATAAATTTTTAAGGCAGCTAATCAGACAGAAATCCACAGTTTTGGAAAGTGTTGGTTACATTCATGATAAAATCATGGAGTGTCATTTCTGAAACCATGTGAGATGCAAGTGATGGACAATTAAGATTAAATTATGGATGGATGGAACAGTTTTCAACGTGTAAGGCAAAAGAATAAAATTTGTTCCAAACATTACAAATCCAAAACAAAGTCAGAAACCACTAAAGTCAAATATCTGATAATTGTGTCTTTTCCTGACAATTAAATTTTATCTAACCATCCAGTCTCATATGCAAAGACTCCACATCTGAGACATGCTTAAAAACCATACCTATTCTATAATCACTTAGTTTGCAGCCCTTGCCAAATTTTAGGCATCATTTCCTAGTCTAACAAGGTTAGCAAACATATGGAACCCAGTATTCATACCATTACAATAGTAAGCCAGAACTTTTATATCATCAACCCATCCATGCCCATTTAAATATTATTAGAACACATAGGATACGATATCTAACCCAGGAAAAAGATCAGCACATACCTTCCGAACAAGAGGCCACAATTGTACTTCCGTCGCCATTGCCATAAGTTGAAGCAGTTCCAACCAGGGTCAAAACCACCTTTTGCTCATGAATTTTGTGGTGTTCCCATTTGATTTCTGGCAGCGGAAGCTTTGGTTGCTGCTTAGAGTCATTAGAATCTTTGACCTTTTCCTCTCCCCACATATATAAGGACGAACCAGACAGCGTGTGCGACGCCAACACGACAGATGACGCGTCATCAGAAAACGCCACTGCAACAGGGTGACCTCCAGCCGGCACATTAATTCTCAAAAACCTACAAATTAACTATCAGCACTAAAATAATAATAAAAAAAAACTAGCATCACCAATTTAAAGACTAATTACATAATCTGAAAAAGAAAAGCTTCAGGTTCGTACTTGAAACTTTTACTCGAAGCATCATCTAACTTGAACACCCTCACCACTCCATCTGCACAAGCTGTTTTTTTTTTTTCAAAAAATAATAAATAAAAAGGACATAATCAGCCGACTCAGTAAAAATTTCTAAAATTGATCATCCATAAATATCTAACAATATTGCACATTTACTTACCGGTAGCCAAACTGCGTCCATCATAAGAGAAACACAGGCCCGTAACTGAATCACCGTGACCTTTCAAAGTATTCAAATCCAACGGATGATGTTTCTTGTTATGATCCTGAACATTTCGCAATCAAGACAATAAAAACTCGTAAAATAAGAATGTCAAATTCAAATTCATCATTTACTTTACCTTATCAGAAGAGGCATGAGAGTGAGACTTTTTGGATTGATGAGTAGGTTTAGGAGGTTTTCTAAGAGGATCCGGATGGATTTCGGGTTTCGCGAAGGATCCAATTTCGGATTTTCTTTTGAGAAAGTAGTTTTTAAAGAAGATAAGAGTAATTGCAGTACCGAGAAGGACCGAGATAAGAGCAATCGGGAGGACCTGATCCATATTTTTTTCGAAATTTTTTAGGTGATCTCGATGATGATGAGAAATGGCCCCCGGGGGGGGGTGTTATACGTGTCGCCTTGTTGCGTCTTTCGCTCACACTGTTTCTTCACTCTCCAGTGTAGAAACTAGAGAATGGAGTGGAAATAGTTGAAAACCAGTTTGATATTTTATCCAGGAAAATCTTCTGAAGCGGGCTGTATAAAGCATGGAGTCCAAGTACAAAGGCACCAGGCCCAATAGAGCTAGGGAAATACATCTGGACTTAAGCCTGATGAGAAACTAGTGGGGCCCAAATATAAGTAGGAACGATGCCCACAAATAAGTAGGAACCCAGCTTAGAAGAACCAAATAGAGAATCCATCACCACCCAGACCACACACTCAGTTGTACAAATTTATTTTTTGAAAATATATTAAAATAATATTTTTTTATTTTTAATATTAAAAATATTAAAAAATATCAATTTAAAATTATTTTTAAAAACAGTTTGGAGAATCACTTTAAAAGGCATTAAAAAATAAATAAATATGGGGCAAAACTAGACAGGGTGAGACAAAATTCAAGCTAATAGCACTATCATGTACGCAACAAACCAAATAACAACCTTATAGGGGAAATGATGATGGAAGTATATGTTTTTGGATAATAAACAATAACGTTTGATTCTTAGAGTTCTGTCTACTGAATTTATAATACCCTTTGTCTGTAGAGTACAATTTTCACTCAATCAAGAAAAATTGGAGCGCTATAAGCCTAAGGTAGCCCCTTCGGCTATATATTTGTAACATAAAGGACTAAAAATAAGAAACATAGATAATTACATGATGAGTTTTAATTCTATGCAAATATCAAATATGTAATGGTTCTTGATCTATCTAATTAGTCCTAATTTAAGGGGGGCAGAGAGTATCTACGTTCTGACAAGAAAAATAAAGGTAAAACAAAAAAATATTCTAATAAGAGACATATAAGTAGATATGAGTTAATGTTTAGGCTCAAATCTTAATTTAATAAAAACGATAGCATTGGGTTTACTGTCAAACTCCTTTTGAATTTCAAAAGAAAATCTTATTTTCATACTATCAGTAAGAAATGAAAAAAAAAAAATCAATTGTAACTTTTAGTACTTGAAAGGCCTGAATCACCTTAAATTGGTTTTTGCAAAAAAAAATTGTTTATTTTAATTAGTTCATCTTTTCTTTCTATTCAACTCTATTTCAATTAAATAAATTATCTAATTTGGTTATTAAATAAAGCTAGTAATTTTTTAAAAAAATTATCCAAATAATATTTTTTCTAAATTCATATCATCCTAGAAGTCTTGCGCATTTTGAACCATGCATTATTGTCGGTGTCAAGAAAAACCAAAGTGTAAATCAAAAGAGGCCACGTATGATTTACCACAAGATAATGGTTATGAACTTATGATCTGTCCTACACAATTGGCTGATTCAATTCCCAATGGGTTAATTTTATAGAAAGTAAAAAAAAAATTACAATCACCACGTCTAAAGAACAGTGTTCAGGTTGAAGTGCAGTCGTATTTCGCCTGGTCATGATTCTTGAGAAACATAACAAGCCTTGTTCGATCCTCCTACTTCTGATCTACATAAGATCAAATTGCACATGTTTGCGTGGAAAAAGAAAACAAACTGTTGCATGCTCGCAATCACAAATTTTGGAATCCAACCTTTCTGCATCGAGCAAACACATGCTCCACTTGCTTTTCAAGACCAAAATTTAGAATCTAAGGACTTCCGTTGAGATTTCTGTTTCCGACAGCAGCTTCAGTTTCTGTCATGTTCAGAAAATCAATGAGCAGCTGGAAAAATACTTGAAACTTAATATGATTTCACCACTATTCTCACTGCACAGCGTGCTATAAAATTGAAGGAGAGGCAAAAAAAATGGAATAGAAGCCAAGAATTAAAACTTGGATGTGGACATTCGAGATAGATAGTGGCTGGAGTGGCATGGTCTAAATTCTGATTCTGGAGCATCCAAACATATTATTGCCAATAATTATTTGGAAATAAAAATGATAAATAAGCACATGGTACCGTGATATATTGTGGAGGATCATCCAAACTAGAACAACCTAGAACAATTTCTCTCCCCAGTTTTGTTGTAAGCTTGTGACAAGCTCGCAGCTGACAACAGTTATGGTCAAAAAGGCATTAGTAAAGATCCCAAACTCCTCCAAGGCCGGGATAAATTTGAAGCTATCAGGTGATATCCAATTATCATCTTCAAACTTAGAACTGCCCAACAAATTTTTACCTCTGAACGAGTTGCACCACCAATGATGAAAACAAAAATACGCTGTCCCATTTTCTTGAACTCTCTTGTGGCGCTCTTCAAGACTGAATCACTGCAAAAGGCCAGGGAAGAGTGCTGAGAAAAATTCAACCGATGCAGAAGAAATCTAAGCTGCTATCAAGAGTTATCTATCACAACCATAATACATAAAAAATGTGTTACAGATGATATTCGGTCGGGAAACAATTAAAATATCCTGGAAATAAAAGTCGGTGGGATGTGTGAACCAAACAAATGACATTTCAATTGTAAGGGCTGCCAATGTACCTTGAATATCCATCATCAGAATTACTAGTTCGTGCCCAAGTTGCAGTTCTTCTTGATCTCATTGATTGTGCAGGAGCTTTTCTTTCTGGAACAGCTGGAGCAGGTGAAGCATGACTCTTCCGTACTGATCCTCTCTTTGTTCTCTCTTGGTCAGTTGAACTTGGATCATTCATACACGAATACTCATTCTTTGGCAATTCACGATTGCTGAGTTTTTCAAGGAGCTCCTGAGAAAGAAATCATGAAATAGTATGCATACAATTTAATTATATACATAATAACACAAGCATTGTTCTCTTTTCTGTTAACATAACAACAGATTTCATTTTACAACACAAGCAACAAAACTACACAGCTTCGAAAATATAACCATTTAGAAGACACCAATCAGATAGTCAATTAAGCATTGCCCTCAGTCCACTAAAGAACATGGATAGTGGGCATTCTCAGTTAGCTAAGTTATACCAGATGATACACAAGGAGCATCACCATAGGTACTATTGGCAGATCAAGTATGTTGCTACATGAAAATACTGGCAACGTTCATTCTTGATATTACTCAATACAAAAATTATAGGAAAAAGAAAAAAGAAAAAATCATGATTGTTTAGGATATATTTTAAACAAGCTGGAAATGATGCCTCACAACAGGAAAAAAAAAACTAATTCTATAATATCCAACCATTTTGACCCTTCCTCAGAGCACCATGACAATCATTACAATAAGGCACACGAATATGGGCACTGTTGCATGATTTAAATCATACCTCCAGCACAGGATAAAATCGGAAGAGTTGCCACGTTTCTTCCTCATCAGTTCGGTCCTTTCTAGCTGCTTGCTTTGTCTGAGAACCAAATTTGTCATCCATTAGACATCACATTGGCAACCTACCACTCAACTTTAGTAAGCATCTCAACTGCATGCACTTATGTACCTTCTGGTTATCAAACTTGAGAGAGAAACCACCTGATGTCTTTTTGGTCTCAGATGAACCCCCAAGCAATTTCATATTATTAACAACCTTCATATCCTCATTTGATAACCTGGCCAGCTGAATGGTGGAAAATAATTAGAAGAAAATTGTTTAACTGGAACAACATAAAAATTGCTGCCACAACATTAAAATTCCCATCCATTTCTTATTGTAGACAGATAAGAAAGAGGAGAGAAGAGCTTTAACAAATTCCAGAGGAAAACATCAGTCTGTCTCACGTTAGAGTTGAGACATAAATCGTGATCAATGATTATAGCTAGCAGGATTAAATATTTACTTCTTTTTGTACTGTTATTTTGTAATAATTTGTCCATACTTTTACACGGCAACCTATGAATCTAAAAATATTACCACTAGCATTTATCATGCACATCATTTCCACAAGAGTAACGCTAGATGCCAAAGAAAAAAAATAAATGAAAGTGACACGAATAGACTCATGCAATAAGACATCGCGTTGCATTCATCACTAATAATGCCATTGTATGTATTCGTGTCACTTTCATGTAGAGCTTTTTGTAAGCTAAACTCTGCAGCTACCTGCATTAACTTTGAAGCTTTGTCACCCTCAAATTTCTCAGGATACACACATGCATAGATCATCAACAAACGCAGCTTATTTTCAGGAGATGCATCCTGCATAAGTGTAAGAAATTCAAGTCACACAACATAGAATGTTAGATGCATAAATCTTATCTGATCAAAATTTATGCTTCATCACCTGCTTCGTCCTTAGAAAGCTGATAACATCCTTTGCTCCTGCATCCCCAAAAACAAGATCCTGCTCCAGTTGCCCAAGATCCCGAAGTCCCAATTCTCTGATAACGCTGTTAATTTTTCCAGCAATCTATACTCACAGTAATTAATTAAACAAAATCAGAAGGAAGCATAACATGACTGTAATTCCAACCATTCATTGTATCCTTCTCACTGAAGTACAAAATCAACCATTGCAATGGTATGAGAATTAAAGAAGAAGCAAACCTCAATGTGAAGTGTTAGTTTCTCAACTTGTTCATTGTATTTCGGCAAAGCTTGAACAATTTTCTGCAAATCTCGTGTCGATATTTCACTACCATCTCTGCATAAAATCAAAATTCAGCACTAGAAATAAATGGAAACGGAGATAAATCCACAATTTAAGACTTAAAGCTTCGAAGTAAAATCAAGCACTTGTTTATCTTCAAAGTAACATAAG
>Ga0325402_1004246_pt1 | contig 13180 bp, 6 predicted proteins | sample PopdelMetagenome_22_FD_207212 | JGI IMG/M metagenome (GOLD analysis project Ga0325402, IMG submission 207212) | Populus deltoides microbial communities from Bellville, Georgia, United States - Xylem-PdKOR-R3 | ecosystem: Host-associated > Plants > Phyllosphere > Stem > Wood/Secondary xylem... | reverse complement strand
AAATTATTACACCGACCAGTGAAGTAAAACGATACCGTGTGCATAGATTAATCTTTTATTTCACAATTAGCGTAGGTTTGTTTTTGCCGTTTATTCTGCTTTTTAATATGCTTTAAAAATTTTGTATAAATTAATGATTTTTAAAGTATTTTTTAATTATTTTAATTAATATTAAAAATAAAAATACAAGATTTACGCTAATTCTTCTACGTTGAAATTCAAAAAAATATGGCACAGGGAGGTTCAAGTTTTAACTCTAGAGTCTAGACTAGTTGCCATTCACTATTGCTGATGCGCGTGAACAAATTGTTTTTTAAAGTGTTTATTATTTATAAATATGTTAAAATAATATTTTTTTATATTTAAAAAATTATTTTTGATATCAGTGCATCAAGATAATCTAAAAATATATTAATTTAAAGTAAAAAAAATATAAAAATTAAATTAAATTTTTTTAAAAATAAAATGCAAAAACAAATAGGAAATCAAATTATGCGGTTTGGTTTTCTTTACAAGCGTGGATTTCCAAATTCGGGTGAATCCCTTGTTTAATGTTTATTCCTGGTTTCTAAGTTTCGCCCGTCTGCCTATTTAGGCATGCTCCAACCTTCAATCAGGGTTTCATCAACGCGGAAAAATTCTTAAATTTTTTCTTCAATTATATTGCAGGCTTTAAACCCACACCTCCCAAATACACACGCACTTGTGTTTCCATGGTCATAAATAAATAGATAATTTAGCCGAGGGTTAATGATAATGCGATTTATTATAAATTAAAACCAAGAATGTCATAACTGTGAAGAGATATCTAGAATATTTAATTTTTATTCATTAAATTTCTTGTCAAAATGTTGTTACAAGTTTAAAATCCTTTATATAGAAAAAAATATTTTGAATAAAGATGAAAACTATTTTTAAAAATACAAAATCTATAACAAAACACTATTATTGAACAAGAAAAAATAAAATTTATAATCTGAACAAGAATAAATAAATTTTTTTTTTTCAAAAAACTCCTCATCAATCTTTCTATGTTAGAAGGAACGTATTCTCGAGTTCAAGTCTCGATCAAAAACTATCCTCTTTCATCATGAACACATCCAATATAATATTTAAAGACAAAATCTTCTTAGTAAAAAATCATCATTCATTATAAACAAAAAAAATAAATATTTATTTTTTTCAAAAAGCTTCTCGTCAATCTTTCTATGTTAGAAAAAATGTATTCTCGAGTTCAAACCTTGATTAAGAACTCAGCTGAAAACTATCCTCCTTCATCATGAACACATCCAACTCAACATTTTAAGGCAAAACCTTCTTAGCAGAAAATCATTATTTATTATGAACATTTTTTCTATGACCTTTAACCATAACAATGATAAAGCTCAACCAAGAAAGTTTGGGCTCTAATATCAAGCGATTTTGTTGAAAACAAATAATAATAGAGTTTGTTACAAATTAAAATTATTAAAGTTTAAAAATACCATAATTATATTATTAATTTTTATTCATTTTAAGTCTTATTGTCGTAATGTTATTATAGTTTGATAAACTCTAAATAAAAGAAATAAAAAAGTATTCTCTCTAAATAAAATAGTAGAAAATCTAATAATATTAGGAGGTGTTTGGGTTGTGATAATGATTGTTTTATAAAGTATTTTTCACGCGGAAATATATGGATCAAAATAATTTTTTTATTTAAATTAGTATATAAAAACAATTTTAAAACACCACAAAAATAAATTCAAATTTTAACAAAAAAAACAATTTCAAAATTAATTTCAAACACCCTATATCAAGAAAGATAAAGTTTCTAAACGGAATAAATATATATATATATATTATTATTATTATAAAAAGCTCACATATCACTATCACTAGCCTACCGAGATAGACTGAATTTTTCTGGGAAACCCAATTAGATCTCTAACTTCTTAATTTTCTGATCTTGTTCTTTCAAAGTATTTTTGATCAAGGAAACGTGCCGTTTTTGTTAGGATGTTCGGCATTCTTAAAATTTTGAGTTTTTATTATTATTTAAAATAAAATAATTTTTTATATTTTTATATTATTTTAATGTGTTGATATCAAAAATAATTTTTAAAAAATAAAAAAAAATATTTTAATATATTTTTAAATAAAAAACATTTTAAATTATCACCATTACTATAATTCTAAGCAGACTCTTTTCTGCCATGAAAGTTAGGGGAGGGAGGGTGGTCAAACATGTGCAATCACCTGCAACCTAACAGGGTATAATGGATGGCACTCTAAGAAGTCTTCGCGTGAGAGGTGGATTATCTTGACCAGATAGTCCGATGAATTAGAATTTAAAACATAAAAATAAATAAAAAGGTCAGCAGTTTATTTGAGTTTGACTTTCCGGAGTTTTCTGGACCAATTACCCTAACAAATTTAACTACCTGACCTGCGAAATAATGATTGGTTTTTATGAAATTAGAAAAACAAGATTAAAAAAAAAAAAAAACAAAGAAGAAGAAGCAGCTTTCGATTTGAAAAACGAGTCCACCATGCTGGGAATCTTCCAGACTTGGGGCTTTGATCAGCATTTGCTGCTTTGATCTGTATGTTTCTTAAATTATATTTTTAATATAAATTTTTAGCACTCTCAATTTTGTTACCAGCCACAAAAACAAGGTGTGTGTTTGTTTTTGTGTTATAATATGTTTTTAAAATTGTTTTTTTATCAAAAAAATTAAATTGATATATTTTTATATAGTTTTGATATGTTAATATTGAAAATATAAATATAAAAAATATCATTTTAATATATTTTTAATTAAAAAGTAATTTGCACTATAATGTCAAGCTAACACTAAATACACCACTAGATATACCATATAAGATGACTCTTAATGCAATTCAAATTGAATCAGCATGTGCGATTTAATTAAAAATTCAACTTGAATCAGCATGTCTTTAATCCAAAGGCAATATTTAAGCTTATAATTCAACTACACCCAACCTCAACTGACTAAAAAGTCAGACCAGCAATATTTTTGCCTGAAAAATCTATTATTAAGTTATTTTTATTCGAAAATACATAATAAATATCATAAAAACTTAAATAAACTCATATATATAAGTTTAAATTAGCGACAAAATAATTTAAAAAACAAGAATCAACCTAGATTTAAAAACACTTCATGAGCTCAAATTTACCATCCTAGTGAAGATGAAGGCTAAGTAACACCTTATTGGAACCTCTCTTATTTAAAATGAACTTGTTAACACCAAAATAAATTATTTTAATAGTTGGAATCGACACAAACTGATATTTCTTCTCTTCTCAATTAATACGAGCAACTATCTCTCATCTTTTAAATCTAAAGGCTAAAAAATAAGCAAAATAAAATTTTTAACAAAAAGTTAAATTTTAAAAAACTAAAAAGATTGAAAATGTTTCCATAAAACAATATGAAAACTATAATAATTTTTCATGCCAATTTTTATAGAGCCACTTAGTTACTCTAATTTTTTTTTTACTGTCCCTTTTTCTCTAAATCCCATCTTTCTATAACAAATTAGAAAATATTAACCACGAATTTTCTAAATGAAGAACAAAATCAAAAAGAGAGAAAATTTGATAACTAAAAAAAAAATCACTTCTTTCTCCAATCCATAGTGAATTTTAAAAGGAAACAGACTAAACTTGGCTTCAATGAAATGGACGCACCACTTAGTTTTTTTTTTGTTAATATTAATTTTGTCAAAGATTAAATAATCGATAGTTTTGTAATAATTTGTTAGATTTACTATTTTTCATTTTTCCTTCCAAACAAGTTCATGCCTTGTTATATTTTCCAATACAAACCTTTGAAAGATTTGTTATTTATCTTTTTTCTTATAGGATATATTTTTTTTAAAAATCATGTAACTTTATTTATTGTTTATTTTTATTTTCTACCTGGAACGTTTTTATATTTTCTAGGGAGTTATTTATTATTGTGCATTTTTATTATTGTTAGAGCATCCATCTTGTTAACGATGAGTAAACCTTTTGTTTTTAGAATTACATGTCTCTTTTTTATTATCTAATATAAATAAGGTTTACTATATTGTTAATATATATAAAAAAATACTATTGTAAACTACTTTACAACCGAGAAAAAATAGATATTAAAAAAAAATTATGAATGAATTGTCCTTGAAAAATACTTGCATATATATTATATTAAATGTTAAAGCTAAAAACAATTAAGGTGCTGTTTGAGATTGTGACAATTATTACTTTTTAAAGTTTTATTTATTTAAAAATATATTAAAATAATATATATATTTTTTAATTTATTTTTAATAACAGTAAATTAAAACAATAAAAAAACTATTTTAAAATAAAAAAATTCAAAACTTTTTAAAAATATTTTTTTGATGGGAAAACTTCAGACAACCAATATACCGGCGAGGGAGAAGCAAGAATCGACACGCGCGGTTAGAAAAAAAATGAATTTAACATTGATTTAAAGGGTTTACTGTTGGGGCATTTTGACAATAAAATGATCCTTCCCACCATGTGAAACAACGGGGAAGGACTTCAACGGTGTCGAGCCCGATATTTCAGTCAAAAACGAAAGAAATCTATCGAGTGTCAATGCAGGCATTCAAATCCCGTCATGGTTTCCCTTTCCCCTCACAGTCACGCACGCATATAAAAGTTAAACCAACAGCTATGAACTTTTGTATTTGAAGTCCCTGCCTGTGTGTTTCTCAAATTCCAATGAAGTGAAAAGGCGAACAATAACAAGATTTTATGAGTAGCCATGGATTCTAATAAACAGAGATCTCTATAGTTTAGTGGCAGCAGATGCTCTTGAGCTTTGAGAAATTCGTCAATTTTAGACCTTGTAGTTTATAAATACGGTACACCGGCCCCTCCCTTCGTCCCTTCTTTATCCAAATACGCCGCTAATTTTTAAATAAGCAGGGACTGTGGACTCGTATCACCGCATGAGATGGACAACTTTCATGTAAAATATATTATTTATTAATAAAAGGTTTTTTTATTTTTAATATTCAATTATATTTTATAAATGAATTTAATATTTAATTAATGAATCCAGAGTAAAGTTAAAGTCCATACAACAAAAATATTTTACATATAAAATTATAAAGTTGTTATAATTATGAGAATCATATTGCATAAAACTATTGTTCTTAAATGTTCATAGTCAATGTTCTATTGGAGACCGGTGCATTTTACGTTTATTTTTCTTTATGAAATGAAGTAGTTACTCTTGTAAATTGATGTTTATGGGATACCTAAAACTAATATGTTGGTATTTCTCAGATGACATATACACTAAACTGACCCATAAAAAAATTATATATGGAAAGATCACCTATATCTATGAAAAGGCTCACATGATAGTTGTGTATGTGATCATTAGACTTGATATCACTAAATTATATTACATAGAGAGTGTTATACTTTGTTCCTGACCACACGTTATGTGTCTTAATTAAGGGTAACTAACGGGCAAATACTAGGTATAACATGAATCATGTAAAAATATTTGATTAATTAAGAGATGATTCATCACTCTATGTAAATTAGAAAAAATATTTTATTTGCTCCCAAATAGCCAAGATGAAATGAATATAGAAAAGAGTCTCAAAATCTTATTCAAATAATTAATGACTATAATATTGAGAACTAACATGATTTAACAAAACTGACATACTACATGCTACAATGTTTAAATCGGGACATTTATGATAAATAAGTAATAATTACACTGAGAAATTAATAATTGAAATGTTAGTCAAATCACTTATGACTTTCCTAATACCTGGGGGTGTCATGATAGGTTGCTAGACATTGTACATGATCTTCAAATATAAGTTGATTGATGATTGAATTGATACTAAATTAAATTGTTTAATTTATTCATTCTTGTTTTATTTAAGATTATGATTTACATTTGGACTAATTTACTAGGAAACCTAATGGGTCACACACACAATAATTATTTGTCAGAAATTTAAATGACATTGTTAGTAAAGTGTGACTTGATTACAAGTAAATTTTAAAAATTAAGGACTAGAATGTAATGAATACAGAGGATTATAATTCTAGACCTATAAACAATCAATTAAGGGTTTAATTGAATAAATTTCTAAAATTAGCCTAAAATAATATACATGATATTATTTAAGGAAATAAATTTATATTATGCCTTTTATTTTTCAAATGTGAGAAAGTGCAATACAAAAAACACATAAAATATAAAAGAAAACAGTTAGTACTCTAATGTATAAAAATTCATCTGTTCTAAAAGGGTCTAGAAGATTTATCATTGGTTATTTATATAGATTAACGTTAAAGGTCAGATACTTGAACGATTTATAGTTTACAGTAATATATTTTTAAAGTAATTTTTTAAAGCTGAAAAAAAAAATAATTTTCAGGTAACCTTCACATAAATTCTAAATAATTTTGATTTTAAATTTATGATTTCTACTACATATATTTGATTAGGAAACCGTCCGAATTAGAACACCCTCGTGCTTGGTATTTAAACCTAATCTATAGCTATAATAGCTAGTGAGAGTTGGAAAAGAAAACACAGCAGTGTTGATCTCTACTTGTGGCTAGCTATTCGAGCAAAATGAGCAGTACTCGCTATATATAGCAAGTACCGTGGCACTTTTTAATTGGCTTTCGGAGTCTGAAAGCACGCGAGAGGAGAAGGTCGCAGGGAGAGAAAGATTGTACATGGTATCTGGGTTTTACCTTTCGTTTTTGGCTTAGTTTTCCCAAGCAATCAACAGCGCAACGATGGTGATCTTTCTGGATCTACGGTGCTAGCGGAGTTTAACCCTTAATTGCCAAAATGGATTTTAATTAACAGACCTGCACAAGGTCTGTGCTTATTGTTTTCTTTACCCAACATCTTTTCCTCTTTTATACATGTTATTTCATTGTGAGATCTAGCCTGCTTCGCTCGATGAAGATGCCTGAGTTTTTGTTCTCTTCGATTTTTCTAGCCTGGCAAGCATGTTAAGAATATATATGTAGAGACTTGGGCTAGTAATGTATAATTTCATATCTAAGAAGTAGTTTTATGCTTTTGGGCTTTGTTTTTGTAATATGCTTTATGTATATTCCTTTTATTTAATTCACACCCAATCAACTTAATGCAAAAACAAAATCAATTAAAAAAAATAACTTGATTCAACTTATTAAACTTATTGTTAGAACGGAATAATCTCATGAAAAGAAAAAAAAATTACAAAGATTCATTCCTAACCCAATCTAATATTGACGGACAAAATAAAAATTAAAAAAAATAACAAAAAAAACCCAACCCGAGCTAACCCTCTTAACCTACCAAATTCATGAACCAAATGGTGAGATGAGGATTACCCTATAGAAAGAAAATTGAAAAACATTACAAAACTCAATTTTCAACAAATCAATTGTTGAAGGATAAAATTAAAAAAAAAATAACATTAAAAAAATAAAGATCAAATTTGATTAAAAAAAACTTATTGGCCACTCTGCGAGTGTCAGGCATGGAAACCAAGATGAGAGAGAAAGAAGATGAAATAAAAAAAAATAAAAGAATGGATCAACTACATCGAACCCTCACCACCGCGACGCGTTGCCTCACAAGGAAACCATCACCGAGATGATTTCAAAGACACCAAGGAAGGCCATGTTAGATCTGGAAGAAGTTACATGCACCACCACATTGCCACAACAACCTCCTCGCATAGGTGCGGTGGGTGTCCACCACTCTAGTCTCTACCTTGAAAAAAAAATTAGACATTTATTTCAATTTTAAGTTTGGTCCTTAAATATTCATTTATTTCAAATCAAATACATTTTAGTTTGCTAAAGTATCAGCAACTACCAAGCTCTAGATTTTTACTCTAACATCTCGAGAATCCAACACTAAATTAGCTGAAATAAATCATCATGTACAATTCCACATCAACTCAACATGAAAGTACCAAATAAAAAAATTCAAGTAACAAAAAAAAAATATATATATATATATATATATATATATATATATATATATATATATATATATAAATATAGGTTACTATTATAACCCATAACTATTTTGGGTATATTGCTATAGTAAATTGTGCCACACTAAAATCACTAGATCTTTTAGTTTCTTTACTAGGTATACTTTTCGCGCGCTGCAGCGGGCAGTCTTTCATAGTGTGGAGCGATCTTGTTGAGATTGCTAATATTGTCAAAGTATTTATGTTAAATAAATCCTACTGTGTAGGACACGTAGACTAAGTTTATAACTGATTTCCTATTTGTTACCACGTAAAACATGGGTTGTTAAGTTTCCTGTTCAACATCATGTAAGGCTTATATAAGCCACTGTTACGTTGTTTTCAATGAATAAGAGAGTGCAGCATCAAACATTTGCTGTAAGTTGTTTTATCTCCAACAAAATTGGTATCAGAGCAGGCTATAGGATTTAGCAGTGAGTGACGAGAAACTGCAGTTTCTTAAGGAGAGTTAAGTAAGTTTTAAACATAGAGAGCGTGGGTTAAACACAGAGAGTTTCTGAGAGTTATTTTTAAGGAGAGTTAAACACAGAGAGTTTTATTTTCAAATGGCAGCTGAAAATTCGTTTGTTCAACCTGCAATTCCTAAGTTCGATGGTTATTATGATCATTGGTCCATGCTTATGAAAACTTCCTTCGCTCAAAAGAATATTGGAGCTTGGTGGAGAATGGTGTTTCTATTGCAGCTGAAGGAGTTGAAATAACTAAAGCACAACGACAATCTATTGCAGATCAAAAGCTGAAAGACTTGAAAGTTAAAAACTACTTGTTTCAAGCTATTGATCGGACTATTATGGAAACAATTCTCAATAGAGACACAACCAACCATATCTGGGACTCCATGAAGCAGAAATACCAGGGATCTACAAGAGTGAAACGAGCACAACTTCAAGCTCTTAGGAAAGAATTTGAAATTCTACAAATGAAAGAAGGGGAGAGTGTTGATGCATATTTTTCCAGAACACTCATCATAGCAAATAAAATGAAGATTCATGGCGAAAATATACAACAAGTCATGATCATTGAAAATATATTGAGATCAATGACTTCAAGGTTTGATTATGTGGTGTGTTTTGTTGAAGAATCCAACAATCTAGACACATTAACCATTGATGAATTACAGAGCAGTTTACTTGTCCATGAGCAGAGGATGAATGAGCACCAAAGAGATGAGCAGACATTAAAAGTTACATATGATAACAAATTTGGTGGAAGAAGAGGCAGTCAAGGACGTGGAACATTTCGGGGAAGAGGCAGAGGAAGAATCAATCCAGCTTTTAACAAAGCCTTAATAGAGTGTTATAAATGTCATCAATTAGGACATTTTTAGTATGAATGTCCAAAATGGGAGAAGGAAGCAAATTATACAGAGCTTAAGGAGAAAGAAGAGTTGTTGTTGATGTCATATGTGGAGCATAATCAATCAGGACGAGAAGATATCTGGTTTCTTAACTCGGGGTGCAGGAATCATATGTGTGCACACAAGCAGTGGTTTTCTGATCTTGATGAAGACTTTCAGCAATCTATAAAGCTAGGGAATGATTCAAAAATGGCTGTGCTGGGAAAGGGTATCATACGGCTGCAGCTTGCTGGAATTATTCAGGTAATCACAAATGTTTTTTATATACCTGAATTGAGGAATAATCTGTTGAGCATTGGACAAATACAAGAACAGGGAGTAACTGTCTTCATCAAACATGGAGTTTGTAAACTCTATCATCCAAAGAGGGGACTTATTATGCAAACAACAATGTCTGCAAACAGAATGTTTATGTTGCATGCAACAGTTGCACCAAAGACTACCAATTGTTTTCAAACAACCATTGAAGACAATACTCATATTTGACACTACAGATATGGACACTTAAGTTATAAGGGTCTAAGAATATTGCAGCATAAACAAATGGTCAGAGGATTACCACAGTTGAAAGATTCATCAAAAATCTGCACCGATTGTATGTGGGCAAGCAACACAGGGAGGCAATTCCAAAGAAAAGTCTATGGAGAGCATCTCAAAGGCTGCAACTGATTCATGTTGATATATGCGGTCCTATCACACCTGTTTCAAATAGCAAGAAGAGGTATTTCATAAGCTTTATTGATGACTATAGCCGTAAGGTGTGGATATACTTCCTTGCTGGAAAATCTCAAGCATTCACTGTTTTTAAGAATTATAAAAACATGGTTGAGAAAGAAGCATGAACTTTCATTTGCTGTCTGCGTACAGATAGAGGTGGGGAGTTTACATCCTTTAAGTTCAATAATTTTTGCAAAGATCATGGTATTAGCAGACAACTCACAGCAGCCTATACTCCCCAATAAAATGGAGTGGCTGAACACAGGAATAGGACCATCATGAACATGGTTAGAAGCATGTTGTTGGAGAAACAGGTTCCAAAGAAATTCTGGCCAGAAGCTGTAAACTGGACAACACATATGCTTAATCGAAGTCCTACTTTGGCAGTAAAAGAGATGACTCCTGAAGAGGCTTGGAGTGGTGTTAAACCAAATGTGAATTATTTTCGGGTCTTTGGATGTATTGGGCATGTTCATGTGCCAGATAATTTGACAAAGAAGCTGGATGATAAAAGTTTTCAATGTGTGTTGCTGGGAATGAGTGAAGAGTCTAAAGCATATAGACTTTATAATCCAATATCTGGGAAGATAGTAACAAGTAGAGACGTGGTCTTTGATGAGAATGAGTGCTGGAATTGGCAAGGGAATAATGAAGTATCAGTAACTGATACTCTTGAGTGGGGAGACAGCTATGAAGAAGAGAGTGAACGTGACTATGAAGAAGAGAGTGAACATGATCAAAATGAAGATAAAGAAGAAACAACAGTTGGCTTACCTTTGTGTAATACAAAAGCCAATGCAGAAGCCAGCTCATCTTCATGCAATCCTCCTGTTAGAGAACATTCATATTCACTTGCAGCTCACTCAACAGAAGTTGAAACAGCAGGGTCACCAGTAGGGAGAAGCACAGATGATTCGCCAGACAACTTGCACAGTTCCTCTATAGATGACTCACCAGCAAGCAGAAGCAGAAGAGTGCCATTCTGGATGGAAGATTACGTGAGTGGAGGAGAATTTACAGAAGAAGAAGCTGAGCAAAACTTGCTTTTATTCACCTCACTCACTGATCCGGTCACTTTTGAAGAAGCAGTGAAGTATTCCAAATGGAGAATTGCAATGAAGATTGAAATAAACGCAATTGAAAGAAATGAAACTTGGGAACTAACAGATTTGCCTAAAGGGATGAAGAAAATTGGAGTAAAACGGGTCTTCAAAACTAAACTCAATGAAAATGGTGAAGTTGACAAATGTAAAGCTAGGTTGGTGGCGAAAGGGTATGCACAACAACATGGTATTGATTATACTGAAGTATTTGCACCGATGGCTAGATGGGATACAATTCGAATGGTGATTGCTTCAGCAGCTCGACATGGCTGGAATGTGTATCAGCTCAATGTCAAAAGTGCCTTCTGTATGGCAAATTAAATGAAGTAGTGTTTATTGAGCAACCACGAGGTTATGAGAAGAAAGGTGAAGAGCACAAGGTGTACAGATTAAAAAAGGCATTATATGGCCTTAAACAAGCCCCTCGTGCATGGTATAGCCGAATTGAAACATACTTTGTCAAAGAAGGATTTGAGCGGTGCAACTGTGAACACACTTTATTCATAAAAACAGGAAATGAATGTACAATTTTGATCGTTAGCTTATATGTTGATGATTTAATTTTTATTGGTAATAGTGAAAGTTTGTTTGTTAAATTCAAGAATTCTATGAAACTTGAATTTGATATGACTGATTTGGGCAAGATGAAATATTTTCTTGGTGTGGAGGTTCTTCAAAATTCTGATGGAATTTATATTAGTCAAAAGAAATATGCAAAAGATGTTTTGGAGAGATTTGGGATGGAAAAAAGTAATAGTGTGAAGAATCCCATTGTTCCTGGTGTTAAATTAATGAAGGATGAAGAAAAGTAAATGCTACTGTGTACAAACAATTGGTTGGAAGTCTTATGTACTTAACTACAACAAGGCCAGATTTGATGTATGTTGTATGTCTCATTAGTAGATTTATGGCAAATCCAATTGAGATACACTTACAAGCTGCAAAAAGGGTGCTTAGATACTTGAAAGGTACGATGGATTTGGGAATTTTTTATCAAAAGAAAGGTAACAAAGAGTTGCTGACATATACAAACAGTGATTATACAGGAGATGTGGATGACAGGAAAAGTACTTCTGGTTATGTGTTTTTACTTAGTAAAGGAGTTGTTTCTTGGTCTTAAAAAAAAAACCGATGGTTACTTTATCCACTACTGAAGCAGAGTTTGTAGCAGCTACATCTTGTGCATGTCAAGGAGTATGGATGAGGAGAGTATTGGAAAAACTTGGTAATTCTCAAGGAAAGTGTACTACTGTGTTATGTGACAACAGTTCAACTATTAAGTTATCAAATAATCCAGTTATGCACGGGCGCAGCAAATATATTGATGTAAGGTTTCACTTTCTGCGTGATCTGACTAGAGATGGAGTTGTGGAACTAAAGCATTGTGGCACACAAGAACAAATTGCAGATATTATGACAAAACCACTCAAGCTGGATGTATTCTTGAAGTTGCGTAAGTTATTGAGTGTGTGTGAGGTACCAGGATTAAATTGAAAGTATTACTACTTCCAGTTTAGGAGAGGCATTATTGAGATTGCTGATATTGTCAAAGTATTTATGTTAAATAAATCCTACTGTGTAGGACACGTAGACTAAGTTTATAACTGATTTCCTATTTGTTACCATGTAAAACGTGGGTTGTTAGGTTTTCTGTTCAACATCATGTAAGGCTTATATAAGCCACTCTTACGTTGTTTTCAATGAATAAGAGAGTGCAGCATCAAACATTTGCTGTAAGTTGTTTTTATCTCCAACAGATCTTGCATAGCCTGGAAAAATAGTTACTACAAGGACAACATGGCTGAAGAAGAATAAAGCCAAGAATTGAAGCAAACAATAAGCAAAATCAAAGGCGTGCTCGAAGCTTTCTTTAAATGTCTAGAATTTAAAACAAAAAAGATGCTTGACGTGAGAATTAACAGCGGCCGCGGTAAAACATGAG
>Ga0325402_1004244_pt1 | contig 13186 bp, 11 predicted proteins | sample PopdelMetagenome_22_FD_207212 | JGI IMG/M metagenome (GOLD analysis project Ga0325402, IMG submission 207212) | Populus deltoides microbial communities from Bellville, Georgia, United States - Xylem-PdKOR-R3 | ecosystem: Host-associated > Plants > Phyllosphere > Stem > Wood/Secondary xylem... | reverse complement strand
TTCCACTAACATACCCCCACATCTTCTTACCCTTAAGAAAATTTCGCATTACATAGCTCCAATACGAATAGTTCTTCCCATCCAACCTCACACTCACAGACTGAAGCGAATCATCTCTTTCAGTAGCTATAATTAACAATCACAGAGAACCAGAATGCAAAAGCAGCGGAAAATAAAATACCAAATTGCAGAAACTGAATAGAGATTGCAAAAACTAAACAAATATCTTCTCAAAATTATACAATTACTCAAAAACACAAAATCAATTTGCAGAAACTGAACACAAATACCAAATTGCAAAAGCTGAAGAGTAGACGAAATACTAAAATAATTGCAGAAACTGACAAAATACCAAATTTTGCAGAAGCGGAAGACAAAATCTCACTACAAATAAAGTATATATAGGTCAAACTAAAAGTACTATTCTACCCTTAATAAATAAGATTACATACATATTATTTAACATATAGGAATAATCAATACTTACTTGAAAAGCTTTATATAATTTGTTTACCATATATTTTCTAATTAACACTTTGTTGTTCAGCGTGAGGTATTAAATGTTTTGGTGGAGGCAGGTGATAAGACTGAGTTTGACATCAATCTTAACTATGATTTAACGACGTTAACGATGGAGGAACGGAACAGAGGGGTAGGGAATCTTCTCGTGGTGGCAGTACTGGTAGCTGGAGTAACCTTCGCTGGTGCTATCACTGCGCCTGGATCAGGTTCTGATCTCTTAGCAGTGATAGTTCATAAAATCTGATGAGAGCTTATATATTTTTTGACATGCTAGCTATGAATTTCTCCCTCATCGCCGCTATAATCCTTTGTCAGATGTCATTAGGTCGTACCAGTTATGTAACATCAAGCATGGAGGTAGCGACATCTCTTAATTTTTACTCCCTTCTCTGGATGGGTTTAGCATATACATTCATCCTGGCAATCACGGTGCAAGAACGTACTGGATTTTTCATAACCATCATCACATTACAAGCCTATCTTTTTTTTACCCAATTAGTGTGTTCCTATGGATTGATTCTTTCAACTGCATATTCAGTATTGTCTTTCCTGCGTGCAAATCCCTTTAAATTCATGGCTCGAATGAAAAGAAGGATGGATGTACGGACTTCTCTTATGGGTGGAGAATAGGATCACATCCAGTTCAAACTGGATAGCTTGCAAATTAACGGGAGGGCATTTTATCTTGTATTTAAATCTCATGTAATTAATTTGTATCTCTTGTAACAAATAGATAAGCTCTTTCTCTTCTCTCTTGTAACGATTCTGGTTATATATAAAGCAGAACGTACAAGTCTCTGGTGTGTCTTTACAGAGTTCTTTCATATTGCAGGGTACTTGACTCTCGAATTTTTAGCACTAAATAGTTTGACAACAACTAATCGCATGCGTTTTTGATAAATAGTATGTACCTGAGCTATGATATGGGGTTGGATTCTTTTATATATATATATATATATAAAATAATGTTCAAAGTGTTGTAAAATGTAATAATGGTTGAAATTTATTATAGTTTTCAGAGTCTATTTTGTTAATTCTTGAATTGATTTTGCTTAATTTAAGATTTTCTATATTCAATGAATGGTCATCAAGATCAATAATTATTTTGCATACCTAGAGAAATTTTATGTGAATATTATAAATTTATATGATCTTAACAAACTCTAAAAGTTGTTTAATGATGCTCATGGTTTCTTGGATAAAATATCACTTAAGAAATGATTTAGGCATTCTTTGAATCAATTGAAACTTTAAAACTTAAGAAAAACTTTAAGCTTTGTTGAATTATACTTTGGCGTTATATATCCCTTATTCTTTTTGAGCTTAAACACTAATTTTCTTAACTTTTAAGAGAACTAAGTTTACACAATTTTATTCGTAGAAGAGCATGAAAGGTGTGAGAGAAAGATAGTTTACAAGTAAAATTTATTGCAGGCGATGTTATCAAAGTCAACAAGGTGTTGGGAGGTTATTTTCTTTTTAAAAAAAGAAATAAAGAAAAGAAATAAAAGAATCTTTGAAAGTACAATAAAGAAAGGTGTTTTCAGAGATCGAAAGGATTGAAACTTTGATTAACTTTGATTCCTATGGATTATAAACTTCAGAAAATCTTTGAGGAAATAAATTTTATGAAATAATAATACTTGACCCCTCTCAAATAAAAATAAAAACATTTCAAACAAAAAGGCAACAAATATTTTTATCAAAAAAGAATAAACAATATTTCAAAAAAAGAAGAAAAAATAAGAAGAAAAATGCAATTAGGGATGAAATTGTGAAGAAATTAAGAGAAAATGGTTGAAATTGGCTAAACATTTGAAAGTCAATGACCGAACTAGAAAAGATAGCAAAATGCAAGGACAAGAAAAATTCAATCAAGGATGAAATTGTGAAGAAATATTAAGAAAAAGGTTGAAATTGGCTAAATAATTAAAAATTGAAAAGTCAAGAACCAAATTGAAAAGGAAAATAAAATTCAAGGACAATTGTTAATGCAATTAGTGGAAAAATTAAAAGAAATAAAAAGAAAATATTGAAATTGGTCGACAATTAAAAAAAATTAAAGATTCAAGGACCAAATTAAAAAAAATAAAAAATTAGGAGACCCATTTTTAAACATGAAATTTCGATTAAAATAAATAGCGCAATTTGGGGAGAATAATGTTGTTTTACAACTAAAAAAAGAAAAAGAAATAGTCTAAAACGACGTTGTTTTGGACATGTATTGTGAACAATGTCTTCTTCTTTGTGGTGGCCTCACAACTTTGTCTTGTTTTCCATGGTTTTAGCCTAACTTTGGGCAATTTTATCTCTTTCCTATACCCTAAAAAATGATATTAAAAAAACACATCATTCCACTCCCCTTAATATGCACTACATTATTAACTAAAGAATATGTGCTTTAACCCTCTAAAGCCATGGTACAACTAGTGCAAATAGACTAACTCAAACATGCTTAGCCAAAGTGTATAACAATGGTGAAGGGTTGAGATTGATGCAAAGTAACCAATGATAGTGATCATTCCACTAAGAAAGATTCTAGGAACTTTATCTTTGCTATAAATAATGAGGCAAAACAAAAAAAATAAAAGAGAGCTTATCTAGAGAAAAAATGTCGAGTTTGATGGAGAAAAAAGAAAAATGAGAGTCTAATGTTAGAGAAGCGAGGATATATTGAGACAAAAGGTAGAAGAGGTGAAATAAAAAAGGAAGGGAAACAAAAAGAGAGAAAAAACCAAAACCCAATAAAATGGACAAAAAAAAGGAAAAGATAAAAAAAAAAAAACAGAGAGTTTTAAGCTTGAAGTGTAGGTATTGTGAACCATAAGGTAGTGGGGGAAGAAAGGAATGTAAAAAGAAAGAAAAAGAAGCTAACTCAATGAGAAACAAAGAGAACCAATAAATAGGGAGAGAAACAACTGAGAGTGAGAAAACCATCCTCCACCGCCAGCACCACCATCATCTCCACTAGCAGCAACAACCATAACAACCCTTCTCACCTATAAATAGCCTCAAGGTAGGTAAGCCTCATATCTTTTCTTTTCTTCCCATTTAGGTTTGCATGGACACTATTTACTCATGCATTTTTATTTTTATTTTATTTTATTTTACTTTTATTCTCTGCATGTTAGTGTTATCTACATTTAATAAAATACATCTTCATCTTTTTTATGTATATATGTATATGTGTATAAATATTTATTTTTGAAAAAAAGAATAAAAACAATGTCTCGACAAGTTTTCATCATGTTTAGTTGTATTTTTCATAAAAATTGGGCTTTAATAGTAAGGTTGATGTGTCTCTTAGTTTTTAGCAGTCAACATAGGCCTAACACAACATTTTCAACTATAAAACAAGTTCAATATTGCTTTGATGAGTTTTCACAAGTTTGCATAATGTTCATAATGGTTAATGTTGTTACCCAATTTTTGACCCACGTTTTGATAAATTTTTCAAAAAAAAATTAAGGGTTTATGTATGGCGATAACATAAAGCATCAGGGCTAATATTAAGAAAACAATATGTCAAGGAGATAATTATTGAATCATATATAATTGCTGCAATATAAAATACTATAGATATATGATTTGATTCGTGCTGGTTATGGAAAATAATCACTGCAATATAAAATGCCATATATATAGGATTTGTTGGTGCTGATTATAAAAGATAATTTCTGCAATAATTATTGCAATATTTTCTTCAATAGCACGTGTAGAAATTTTCTATATAAGTGAACCTCTAGCCATATGCACAATGAAGGAGAAAAATTTACAGGGGTAGAGAGACAAACAAAAATTAAGGGAAACACAGAAAAACCCTAACCCTAGCCGTCGCCCCTACTCATCTTTTAAAAATAAAAACAACGAAGCAGCCCCTCCCTTTGAGGAAACTAAGGATCTCTCTCTGGCCAGACACTGTCCCCTCTCCCTTTCACCAGAATCCCCATTCCCCTCTTAGCCGTTCCACCATCACCATCTCTCCTCCAAAACGCAGCAGCTCCCCTCTTTGTTAGTCCCCCATCTCCATTCTTCCCTTGCAAAACCAGAGAACCCCATTAAAGCTACAACCTCTTTCTCCTTTTACCCATAGCCAACCACCTCCCCGATTTCCTCATCTCACTCTTCCCGACAGCCCACTCATTTCCATTTCCTTTTGACAAGAATGAGAGAGAGAGAGCACCTAAAACCAGTCCCCCTCCTAGCCATTCCCCTCTCTCGGCCATTTCTTCCCTTGCACCTAAAGCAACCCTCTCTATCAACGTAGCCCCAGACCGGCCTCCACCGAGCCCCACAGCAGCAGCAACCATTTCGTCTCAGTAGAGACAAGGCGGGAAGCACAGGAAAGCAAACTAGAGAACAAACGGGCGAAGAAGAACACAACAGGGACGAGCAGAAGGAAAGAAGACAAACAAAAGAAAACACAGAGGGACCAACCAGCACGCCCTCGCCATCGTCTTCGTCCCTTCATTTTCATCTCCAGTTTCTTCTCCTCCAGCGGCGCAACGTTTTCTTCCATAGGTATTAATCGAAGCAACAGCCCACAGGAAAATAGAGAAAGAGCAAGAAAACACAGAGGGAAGAACATCCATTCCACCGGCACATCATACCTTCATCATCGTCTTCGTCGTCTCCAGAGAAACCATCAGCAAGAAGAGAAAGACAAAGACCAACACCAGTTACCAGCGTTTGTCATTGTCTTCAGAATCAGTGATGACTGGTTGTGCGCAAGAAACTGCAGCACCATCTCCTTCGCCGATTTCAGCGCCAGGTAAGTTTCCATGCATTCTCTTCACTTTGCATTTTAATTACATAGCTACTGTGCATGCCTTTTATGTTTACTGTTCAAGTGAATTATAATTCACTTGAATAGTAGCTGAGTTTTTTTATGTCCAGCCGGGTGACCCGGCCGGCTCTACTAGTTTCATCTTTTTTTTTCTTTCCAAAAAAAGAAAGAGAGAGAGATTGATGATTTTCTAGCATATTTATTTCAAGGTCTGTATTTTTTTATTTATAAAAAAATATATCAATCTCGCATTTAGAATACCCGGTTTTCAACGCAAATATGGCATATATATATAAAATGTTTTCATGCACACGGCCAATACCCTAACATCATTTTGAATTTCTTCTTAAAAAAAAATATTTGAGGTTTTTAAAATGTGTTTTTGCATGGATTTCTTAAACACAACAAAAAAATTATTTTCTTGCATTTCTGGATTTTACAACATGTTTGTAAAACTCCAAAGGGTATTGGCCAATATTCCAAAAAAATACAAAAATCTTATTTTTTAGGGGGAAGTCATTTATTATTCACCGTTAATGTTTGGATAAAGAAATCCCAAAGGGATGAATATCCAAAATATTATTGGGAATAACTTGTTATTATTCACCATTAATGTTTGGATAAAGAAACCCCAAGTGGTTAATATCCAAAATATTTTTCTAGGAATAATAAGTCATCACACATCCTTGAAAGAAGCCTTGATTATAATCGAGGATATTTTAATTTTTTACTCCACGGTTTACGAGTCGTGAGAGTATGAAACACTAAGGTAAAAATATGCTTTTAAAGCGTCATGAATTTCCTTAGATTTTTGTCCCTCCTCCTTGTGATTTACGAGTCGCAAACTCTTGAAATACTAAGGGGAAAATGAGCTTTTAAAGCACATGGAATCTCCTTGGATTTCTATCTTAATAAATTTAGTCTGAATCAAACCTAGAAAAACTGATGGGATTAGAAAACACCAACACCATAGCAATTATAAAGCAAACCAAACACCAAGCAGCTTACCTTAGGTAGGGCGTACTAGGGGTGCTAATACCTTCCCTTTACGCAACCAGTCCCTTGCCTTAGAATCTCTGAAAGACCAGTTAGGGTTCCTAGCGACCAAAATACTAGGTGGCAACTCCTTTACACAAACAACAACAAAGACCCCAAAATCAATTGAGGATCGCCGCAACGCCACGCTCCCGCCGCAAGGGTGCGACAGGATGACGACTCCACTAGGGACCCTTGGACTAAGCTTGGTAATTGTTTTTTTTTATTATGCTATGCGTTGTTGTTGTTTTTTACTATGAATGATACTTTGTTTAAAAGCTTTAACATGCATCTTTACATTCTGTCATACATGGTGTAGTCATTCATCACTTTATAATTATTTTCTTTTTTGAGAGCACACACATTAAATTTTAAGTTAAGTGGGGGACTAGCAGCTTGCCTTATGACTTGAGTCAAGGTTTAAGTTTGTGTAAACCCCAACTCTTTGCTGAGTGTTTAGACTGATAATGATTGGTACACGTGCCATCCCACTATCTGCTGAACCCCCATATTATCTTTACGAGGGTGATCACTAGGACAACAAGAGATCCTCTTTAGAGACCAAGTAGTAAACCTACCCAATGTCTCACATAAAGAAAATAAAACCTATCCTTAGGATGTATGCTCCATAATATCTTTTTGCATCCAAACAAGCCTAAACTCAAAGCATCTTGAATCTCAAGACCTTCATTCAAAAGCTAGCAAAGGGAGAGATGTTCCAGAATTGGGAGAACCAAGAAGCTCTATTGGTGTTCAAAATTTAATCAACAATGCTTGTTTGATCATGATATTGTGTTGTTTGCCTTTTTCACCTTTTTAAATCGAGTTTTCAAATGTCAATTAGATTTTATCTTTGTTTTTTTAGCCAAACTTTTCCTTTTAATGAGATCATACATTTTCAAAAGTTCATCTTTATGTTTTTACTATGCATTTACACATCACTTTCCACTCTTAGAAACCCTGAAAGCGGATCTTCCATAACAAACACCTGCACTTTACACCGAGAATAAATGGTCAAACTTTAAAGAATACAACATTAGGGAATTCACAAAATTAATAAAGCAGCATGAACAAGCTTGGAAACCCACTAAAGAGGAACTTGAAACCATAGATGTGGGCAATGAAGAAATCAAGAGAGAGTTGAAGATGTGGACTTTGATCACCCCTAAAGAAAGAGAAAAGTTAATTGCACTACTTCGAGAAAATAGGCTTAAAAGTTAGGATTCAAAATCTACCTGTTTTGAAGAAAATATTAGGAAACAAATAAAATGAGATTTTGGACCAAAAAAGGAAAGAGGGAGGAGATCAAGGAAGAAAATATGACTAAATCTGGAAAAAAAAATGACAGGGGCAAGAAAGAGAGAACCAGAAAGAAGTCATGTTACGAAAGGAAGTCATGTAGAGTGGAGTGCTTCATCAAGTAATTCCAAGCAAAATATTTTAATTATTCTCCTTAGTTTTCATTTGATGTATTCTAATAAGAATATGGTCCAGACTAACATATTTGAACATTTTTAACTCAATCCTCTTTACTTAGCCCATTCAACTCCTCTTGGATCCACTTTGTTTTAGGTCTTATAATAGACCTAATAAACACTCCTAATGGATAATTTGATGTTGTAGCTAGGATCGCATCACTTAGCGTGGATCACATAAGGTGTTCTTTAATTAATGGCTTGCTCCAATTGCTATGTGATCTTTGATACCTTTTACAAACATGTAGTGGGTTAATTGTTAATATGAAACAATTATGTTGTGCTATTATTTCTAGATGGCTTCTTTAACCCTATCAAGCATAATGCTCTTATTATAATGGTTAAGTCTCTATCTTTGTGCAAACAATGTGTATGTTTCTTCTCTCTTAGTTCATGTTATTATGGACATGAGAATATGGCTATATTCTCCTATGTATTGTGTCAATCATTTCCTTCGATGATCATGTCGTTAATTTAGATGTCAATCATGAAGAGGCACCTATTATACATGTTTCCAACTAAAGCTCATCCAATGCATTCAGCAAAGCTAGAATCCCTTCATCTAGAGACATTGTATCAAGAAAACTTACTACAAAATAAAAAGCCAACAACACTATGTGAGACATGTTTTTTTTATCACCATTGAAGTTATTTATTTGTAATAGATTATTTGAAGTTTTACATTAAATGAAAATGACTTTGATGAATTGATTTTCACTGTTGTTATTCAGGCAGTCTTGTTTTCAGAAATTTTTAGTTTTATTTAGCTTTAGTTTTTTCCTGCTACCTAAGGTCAGTTCGATTTGGGTTACGAGATGATGTACATCTTAGGTACACCCTTCGTGTTTTTTTACCGTCTTTCTCTTTAATACAATTACACTTAAAAAAAATATTCGAAGAACCATTGCTTCAATGGAGTCAACTTTAAGATTATTCTAAATGTATGAATATAATAGATGTTTGTAGGAAAAGTTAAAGGTTAAATAAATAATATATACTTTGAGTTAATATATAGTTTTTTTAAAAATTTTAAAAAATAATTAATGTATGAATTGACTATAAGGAAAAAAAAAGTACTAGGACAAGGAAAATGAGAGGGTTGTTAGGAATGTGTGGGAAAACCACATTGCAATTAGGTAAGTATAATGCAAATATATATATATATATATATATATATATATATATATATATATATATTATTGTAAAACTATAATATTTCATTTCCTTATCTTAATTTTGTTTATCAAATTATTATACTAGGTTGCGTGATTTGTGGCATGATGCCTCTAGATATGCAATGAACAGAGCCAACTTTGATGACATAGCATTGTGAAAAAATTTTAGACCGAGACACATCATAAAGGATAATTGGGCTAAGTTTCAAGAATTTTTGTCATCATATGGTTTTAAAAAATGCTCACAATCTAGGTCTCAAAACAAAAGGAAAAAAAAAAAACTCATGGTTCGATGAGCATGCACATTTGAAGAGCACTTTCCTTGGTGAACCATGTAAAGAGCCTAATAAGAGCATTGCTATATATTTAATTATTATTTCTTTAATTATTAATTTAGTTTGTATTTGTGAGACTTTTTAACAAACTATTTATTGTATAGGAAAAACAGTTTTGGTGTGAACATACTCCAATGGAGTTATATGAGGAAACTCATATAAGGAAAAGGGATAAGGAAAAAAGATGAAAAGGTTTATCGATGATAAAATTAAATAGTTCTTTGTAAGTAATTTTGGATAATTATAATTGTATTACTAATGCTTTTTTGAAAAAGGTTTAATTGGATTTTGACTTTTTTTGTTTTGTTTTGAAAGATGAATATAATGCCAACATGGTTGCTAAACATGAAGAAGACAATTACAGCCATCCTCTTAATGATCCTCATTTGTGGTAGGAGACTGGAGCAATTGATAGATTTGATAAAAATTGAGTTTATGGTATGCTTATAGCATTGACCCAAGATACAAGGGTGAGTCGTAGTGTTTCAATGGTAGGCACACAACATTCCGACTTCAACCAAATATCATCGGCCATTAAGGAGATGGTTTGAGATAGGATTCCATAACAATTGGCTATTGAGTTGCACAATATAAGAGCATAAATAATGGCAGAACTAAGAGAAGAAATAAGAGCAAAAATCAAAAAAGAAATAATAGAAAATGAGAGCAAATACATGCATATTTGGTTTTTCATTTCCTCCCTCTCCTGGAGCTTATAGATCAAGATCTTATTCACCCCATCCACCTTTTTAAAAAATTTAATATGTTGTTTACAAAATTTTTATGTATGAAATTCTGTTTAATATAATTATTGTTTGTGTATGGAATTCTGTTTATAATATTTTCAATTTTGTTGTTGTTGCGAGTTTAGTGTTAATAAAAATTGCATTTAGGATTATAAAAACTAAATAACACAAAACAAAGGTATGAAACACTAACAAAATCACCAAAAAAATTGCATTTTTGTCAGCAATATTTACTTACATTTCATCGAAAAATTTACATAAAGTTTAAGCATTTCCGATGGAATTGGTGAAGGAATATTCCATTGGAAATTAAAGTGTATTTTCATTGATGATTTCAGTGGTAATATTTGCTCCTCCTTTTTTTTTTTATGGATTTCCTAATAAAAAATGAGTGATAAAATCTAATTTTTTTAGTGTGAATATTTTATCGGCCATTCCATAAAAATCGAATTCGCAAACGAAAGACTGGGAATATGTAACTTAATTAGCAAACTGAGTATCTGAGCACAAACTGGAAGCAAGAAATTACAAAACTGAATAAAAAAGCATAGAAAATAGGGCGGCGATGGTAGCTGTTTGAATGGCTTAAATTCAGGTATGATTAGTAGTGATTGATGTTCAACAAAGCTTAATGCTGCAATGAGCAAAAGATATTGTGGTTAAATTTGAATAAAAATTATTAGGAGTTCGGATTAATGATAAGAGGAACCCTTGTCAAATTTAAACCTTGATATGATAAAAGGATTATTAAAACAACCTTTTTTAAATAGAAAAGAAAAGATTCTTAAAGAATAAGGTACTATCTGCATCTAAAAGAGGTCGAAATCGGTACTGTTTGATTTTGTTTTTTAAAAGTGTTTTTGAAAAAAATTAAAAATTTTTTATTTTTTTTACTTCAAATTAATATTTTTTAGTGTTTTAGATAATTTTGATGTGCTGATATCAAAAATAATTTTTTAAAAATAAAAAAAATATTATTTTAATATATTTCTGAGTGAAAAACACTTTAAAAATTAACCATAATTACACTCCCTAGCAGGCTAGTTTTAAAGCTTGATATGATCAAATGTTATTAAAACAACACTCCACTTTGGATGCCAACGTCTTGCTCCTTCATCACACTCTCTTTTAAATAGAAAAGAGAAAAGCAAAGAAACCTTTTTTTTTTTTTAGAAACCTTATTACCTAAGGAGTTTGTTTCTTAGAGCTTCAGAAACCTCTCGGTATGCACAAGTCTCTTAATTCTGTCTAATTATTGGGAGGGAAAGTACTTCTGCATGCAGAAAACTGGTCTTCTTCGTCATCTATATATCCCTTCACGCTCCTCCTCTCTCAGTTTACAGGTACACATATATATGTTTCTCCTTCAGAATTTATTTTCTTATATATTCTTTCCTTTTCATTTTAACATGGAATCTCATGATTAGTGTAATGGTTCGGTTTTTTTTCTTTTCTTTTTTCTTTTTTGGTGTCAATATTTCAGTTTAAATTTGTTCGGATTTTTTTTTTTTTTTTGTGATTCATCGAAAGTGCATGAAAAATACCGAAACGTCTTCGTAAACAAGAGAAAGGAGGTATTTAGGTTAATTATAATTTTTCCTACACTGTACACTCTATCTCTCATTCTTCATCAAAGGAGAAGGTGTGAGTCTGAGAGGATGTGTGGCTAGCTAGTCCAATCTAGTGGATTTTATAAAGGACTCAAATTTCATTCCTGGTTAATTAACTCATGTTTCAAAGTGAGGTTTACTTAAAGAATCTTGCATATGGGACACATATTTTATATATTAAAGAATCTTGCCTGGTGTCAGGCCCAGCCGGCCAATTCCTCTTTTTTTTTTTTTTTTTTATTTGATCAAGAACTTCTTTTTTATATTAAAAAATTCAAAAAACAATTTATGAATCTTTTGAATTTATGTATAGGTCACTGTATATTTAATCTGTAAATTTTTACTATGAAATTCAAATCCAATATTCAATATTTTTTTTTTATATAGAACAACTATACATGCATTGATTTAACTCAATTTTGTTAGGTTATTCACTAAGCTCGGAGCCAGAAATTAATACCTTATATTTTTGTGAAATAGCAATCATCACATCAAGGTATTTATTAGACTTTTGGGATGTTGTAGTATTGCTCTCTTCTTAAGTACAAGTTTGTAATTCTTGTTATTCTATCATGATACGAGTATAATTGATTTCGGGTTTAAATGTTGCTCTTTCTTTGTGAAATATATGTATTATTTTCTCCTTTATATTATGAGAATTATTTTTGAAGATTCTATTCAAACTCTTAACAAACTGGCATCAGTTGTTTGCGCTAATAAAATTTATATTTATTTGACATATTTATGTATATAATTTATTAATTTATATAATACTCTTAGAAAATATATTAAAAGTCATAAAATATTATTTTATTTATAAATACAATACACAAACCCTTAGTTATTCTTGGACCTAGATATATAAAAGAAAGCCTTAACTTGAGTTTGATTCTGTTTGTTTTTGTATTTTAAAAATATTTTTGAAAAACATTGAATTTTTTTTTGCTTTAAATTAATATATTTTTTGTTTTTTTCAGATCATTTTAATGCACTGATGTTAAAAATATTTTTTTAAATAAAAAAATATTATTTTGATGCATTTCCGAGTGAAAAACACTATGAAAAATAACCGCAATCACACTTCCAAACATGTCTAAAATCGACAACGCGTTAACAACTTGATTTTGACTTGAATTTAAACATTTATATATATATATATATGCTCCTAAATAATTATTGTATTGAGAAAAATTATGTAGCTAATGTACGTTTTCTCTCACTAATACTTTAATTAGCATATCTCTTGCATTCATGTTTTCTATGAATTCTTTAGTTTGCTTGGCCAAATAACAAGACATGTAATTACCACTGATACAACCGCAGCAAAGTTAAGCCACTCAAGAAGAGATCGAGCACTCAACCGACATCATACAATCTGTTAGGATACTGGCATGCAAACCCGACAAGATAAAAGGCAAGGGACAAGATAAAATGAGAAATTAGACACACAAGAATTTACGTGGTTCACCCAATTTGGCTACGTCCACGGGCAAGTATAGAAG
>Ga0325402_1004243_pt1 | contig 13186 bp, 7 predicted proteins | sample PopdelMetagenome_22_FD_207212 | JGI IMG/M metagenome (GOLD analysis project Ga0325402, IMG submission 207212) | Populus deltoides microbial communities from Bellville, Georgia, United States - Xylem-PdKOR-R3 | ecosystem: Host-associated > Plants > Phyllosphere > Stem > Wood/Secondary xylem... | reverse complement strand
TTCTTTCTTCAATTTCTCTCTGGTTATTGTTTCTGAGGGCAGAAGAGAAGAATGGGTTGCACAGTTCACTTTTAACAGAAAAAGGATGGGAAATGGCGGGAAAGAGAGTCTGGTATGACTATTATAACCTTTTACCCGAGAGTTAGTTAAGATTGTTTGCGAGCGAATTTGTGGTGGGCCGAGAATTAGTTAGGAATCTAGTTCAGGCCATTAATCATTAATTACTAATTAAGTAATTAGTAGTATGCTCTCTTCTTATAAAAGGATTAGGCCATTGCAACTAATGAATAATAATTTGTATTATGATGCAAGCGAGAGTGAGAAGCAATTTTATATAATCACACAAAAGGAATCATTAGAGATATTGATTGGACCAATGACAAGTTCAACGGTGAGAAGGTTAAAAAGGTGATTTTAGGCTTAATTTTGTTTTTTTATAATATATAGTTTTGTCCTAACAATTATAATTTCCAATTTCAACATTAAATTGAGCTAAAATTTGACTAAAAAATTTCAAAAATTATATTTTATATAGGGTAAAAATTCAATAACAATTGCAATGCAAGAACTTATGATAAAAACTAGAAATTATCATACAAGAATCACATTATTTTTTATTTTGATTTATAAATTTTTTTACGAAGCAGCTTTTTTATTCTACGAGTGAATATATAGGCAGTAGCTTGAGGAATTATTTAAAATGTGGTTTTATTTATTTTGCAAGGAATTTATACTTTTTAAAACATTTTAAAGTACGATAGCAGTTGCTTTTAAAAGTGTTTTTTTGTTAAAAAATACTTTAAAATAATATTTATTTATTTATATATTTAAAATTATTTTTAATATTAGCACATCTGAAATCATCAAAAAATATTAATTAAAATAAAAAAATAATTTTTTTTAATATTTTTAAAATACAGAAACAAATATGTACTCTGAGTTAATGTCATAGTTTTCATGTTTAAGTTCAAGTTGGCAGCTAGGAGGATAATTGATTATCAAGGATTACCTAGTTTTTAAGAGTATAAAATGAGCAACAAACCTCCGCGTAAAGTCAACCAAAACATTAATTAAACAAGAGTGGTTGTTTCCAGAAATTCTTTTTGAGACAACATGCCATAGCCTAGATTATTTTTTATAGTTTTGGTTTTTTATTATTTATTTTATAAACTTTAGGTTATTTTAATTGGATTTTAATATCATTCCATTACTCTATTAGAGATTATATTATTTTGTGAACTATAAATATCTCTTTGAAAGGGAAAACACGAATATTATATTATTTCATAATAATATTTTATATGTGGCAAGGTCGCTTATACTTTTTGTTTTTCATTGGACTTTTCTTGGACTTATTAAAGATTAATTGTTTATGTGACATTCTTTCTTTATAACTTAGTTTGTGATTCATTATAATTATAAGGTTGATGTCTTTTTCATCCAATAACTTTGGTGTCTTGGTTTAGGTAATTATTGTGTTGGATTCTTTATCATAATCTTATTTTAGCTTTCTTACGTGGTTCTTTCTTACATATGGATTTAAGGTTTCTTATCCTCCAAGTTCACAGTAGTTGGTATCAGAATAAGACTCTAAATTCAAGTTTTATCTATTCGTCTATCTTTAAGTTTCCGCGTTAATTTTTCTTTGTTTTTCAATCTGATTGTGCCAATAGTATATAAAAAAAGTTCGTGTTGGATTTAAAACTATAAAATATATAATATATATATATATATATATATATATATATATATATATATATATATATATTACAATTCTTAAGAAATTAGAAATTTATTGTTTCATTAGAATTAGTTTATTTACAAACCAACTTGAATTTGTTAGTGTTCTACCTAAATTAGTGTGTTTACATACCAACTTTAATTTTTTATTTGTCATTGATTTTGGGTATTTGAAAAAAATTACGAATCAATATTTATCAAAATTAGTTTGCATAGTCAGTCAATTCCATTTATTTGTTATTGTTAGTTTCAGGTTAGTATAATCTATTGTGGTTTTAGGTTATTAGAGTCTTAATTGCATCCGTTTTTGTTTTTGCTTTCGTATTTGTTTTTATGTTTGTTAACATATTCATTTTTTTTTATCATTTTCATTGTCGTAAATTCATATTGTTGTCATTTTTTTTGTTTTGATTGTTTTGAATCCTAAATTTATGGTTAATCATTATGAGGTTGTGATTTTTTTTATTGTTTGTGATTAGTTCTATAAAGAACCAAAAAGGAGAGCATACGAGGTAAAAGGTGAAAAGTTGAGCATATTATCATGAAAAGCCAAAATTAAGTTAAACACGAGTGGAATGATATCATATTGTATGTAAACACATGAAATAGTGCGTGAGAATATATATTTTTTGCTACTAACATGGAAATCTAGATTTCAACGATGTCTTCCAAAGACGGATCATCACTTATGAAGGAGAAGGAAAATATGTTATTTATGTTACAAGTTATGCAACAGCAATTTGAAATGATGGGTATGAGGTTTAATGAGATTTTGACAAAATAAAAAGATAAGAGGTCATGATTGCTAGTTTGAATGAGGGGGGGTTAGTCTAAAGGGGTCCCAATGTTAGAAGGCCAAAAAGATGTGTTACACCATCTTTAGATGAACTTGTTGATGAGAATGAAGATGAAGAAGCAGAAGATCTTGACCATACATCAATCAATCAAGGTGATAGATTTCAGTAGCCTAAAAACCGAAAAGATAACAGGCTTTAACAAGATAAAAACTTCAATTATAAAGGAGAATGAAGAGATTTTAGGTATCAAGGCTTGAACATAAACTCCAACCATTAAGATGAAAATCTAATTATTTCAGGGAAGGAATGATCCTGAGGTATATTTTAAGTGGGAGAAAAAGGTTGAGTTGATCTTTGATTGTCATCACTATTCGGGGTAGAAAAATGTAAAGCTTATTGTTATTAATTCACTGATTATGTTATAATTTGATGGGATCAACTTGTTTTTAGTAGGAGGAAAAACCATGAAAGGCATGTTGACACTTGGGATATGATGAAGGCAATAATGAGAAAGAGATTTATTTTGATACATCATTATCAAGATTTGTATCAGAACTTGCAAAGCCTAACTTAGAGGTCTAAAAGTGTAGAAAACTATAATAAAATGATGGAAGTGGCTATGATTCAAGTGAATATAGTAAAGGATAGAGAAGCTAATATGGCTAAGTTCCTGAATGGGTTGAACTATGAGATAACGAATGTGATGGAGTTGCTACATTATATAGAGTTAGAAGACATGTTTATATAGCTACAAAGATGGAACGACAACTTAAGAGAAAGTGCAATACACGAAAAGTTCAAAACTCGGGTTCTTTTTCAACATAAAGGCTGAATTTTAGGAGATATGGGGTTACCCAAACCAAGCTAATTATAGAAGCTAAAATCAAATCACATAAAGGTAAAAAAGAAGTCTCCACTAATACTATAAGTAAATTTGATACTTAAACACCTTATAATTGTGATATTAAATGTTTACGATATTTGGAAATAGATCGCATAGCTTCTCAATGTCCAAACAAGAGAGTTATGATTTTACGAGATCATTGAGAGGTTGAAACTAAAAGTGGCAGCAATGATAAGAAGATGCCACCACTTAAAAATGTTAGTGATAATGATGTAAAGTATCCAGTTGAGGGTGAATCGCTTGTGATGGTACAAAATAAATGTTCAAGTCAAAGAGGATAATTTGAAGCAATAATTAGAGAATGTCTTTCATATGAGCTGTCATATTAGTAATAAGGTATGTGGTATAATTATAAATGATGAAAGTTGTGTTAATGTTAACAGTACTACATTTGTTAGGAAGTTGAGTCTGAATACTACAAAACAATATAGACCTTATAGACTTTAATGGTTGAATGAATGTTGAAAAGAGAAGATTAATAAACAGGTTTTGGTTTTTTTTTCAATTGAAAAGTATAACAAAGAAGTTTTATGTGATGTTTGTTAAATGTGGGTCATTTGTTATTAGGAAGGTTGTGGTAATTTGATAGGAAGGCAATACATAATGGGTTTAGAAATAAGTATTCTTTTGTAAAAGATGAAAAATTCATCACTCTTGTACCATTGTCACCGAAACAAGTCTATGAAGATCAATTAAAATTGAAAATAAAAAGTGAGGCTGAAGGGAGTGAAAATGTCATGAGCTTTAAAGAGAGAAAAAGGAATAGCGGGTTGGCCGAGAGTGGAGAGAAAAAAGCAAATAAGAGAAATGAACGTGTTGAGAGAAAAATTTAGCATGAGATCTTTTAAGCAAGAAAAAGTGTTGTTCAACATGTTCTTTATACTAATAATCCTATACAAAACAATGTTGTTGTTTTTTTATTGTAGGATTATGAAGACGTATTGCCCATAGATGTTGTTCCTAGTGGTGATGAGATCAAATCCTTTTGAGTAGATGAGGAATAATGAGAACCAATAAGCACCATAAAAAAATCTATTAAAGGTGTTCATTAGGCCAATGACAAGGGCCAAGAAGATTAAAAATGCAATTTTAGGCATGATTTTTTCTAATATGCAGTTTTACACTTAACAAGAATAACTTTCAATTCACCAGTTAGATCGGGCTGAAATTTCACCAAGAGATTCTACAGGCCTTGTTTTATATAAGGTTAACAATTTTTAGCTATAAGAGTATAAGAAGGCCTTAAGATAAAGACTTGAAGCTATTATGTGAGAATTGCATTATTTTTTTTAATTGGCTTAGGATTATCTTTCATTTTGATTTATGGATTTTCTACGAGAAAAATTTCTTATTTTACATAGATTTCTTGTATGGGTTGAATGTGGAGACACAAGACCTATATCACAAATTACACAAGTATATGGATAGAAATGACAAAAGATGGCTCGACCTGTCATTTTTTTACCAAATTCAGCTCATCTAGGCTTATGTTATTGTTTTGTTTTATTTGTTTAGGTTATTTATGTTAGACAATTTTAATCGATGGTTAATCCCAATTGTTAGATGTTTTAGGGTTATGCTATTTCTATTTTTTTTTTTCCATCTTACAAGGGTTTTTTTTATGATTGAATAAAATGACAAACTTTTGCTTTCCCTGAATCCTTCATTCTTCCTAGCTTCTTCTTTCTTTGCTTTTAATTCTTAACTTCTTTCTCTAAAGCTTTTTTCTTTTCTACTTTAATTCCTTTTGTCCTTTGTTTCACATTAACTTTAGTATCATAGCACATACTTCTAATTATTTTTACAATTAATCGACCTATTAGGGCTTGTGAAGATTTTTAGGTTTATCATCATCAATAGTTGATTTAGAAAAAAAAAAACCTTTAATTTTCTATTTACAGCCTGAAAAAAATAAAGACATTGTTCATCTTCAAGAACTAGCCAAATCTTTCACACCACCACTGAACAGATTGAACCAACACAACAACTTTATCAGTGCCACCATAACTAAAAAAAATGCACTACTAACAACAATCGTTGCCTATAAATCAACGCCGATTCACCGCCTCGAACACTTTAGATCGTCTATGCTGGCAACAATAACTAAAACACACCAGTAGCCATTTCCTTTTGTTTTTGGCTACAAACAGAGAGTCTCTCAAAGAATTTTAATTCATCAGTCCAATATCATCTCCACGTCAGTTCAATAGACCCACGTCCAACAAAACCACCACAACATTCAAACAACCACAAATCCAAGCCGATAACTGCACAATAAATTTGTGTGAATACGACCTCAAGTAACAGTAATATTATTCTTTTGTGCCTGCCCATAAAAATATAGTTTGTCTTGCAATTTAAACTACCTTAATTTTTAGCTTATTTATTCATTTGTATTGAATGTTCGATCCTTTTTATTAATTGTAGAGCTTGGCTAAATTTGTTTGAAAATTAAAACATTGTGTTTGAACTACATGTGTGCATTTAGAGGACTTATATTGCTTTCTTGTAAATTTTCCTGGTTTAATATTTTATTACTTAGTCTCAAAGATAAATATATAATCAAATATTAGCTTTAATTTTATATTGCATTTTATTTGCAAGTGTCATTTATGATCTCATTTATAGTTTTAGGATTAGTATTGCATGCATTTACGGAGTAGTCATTTAGTACAGAGTTCAGAACTCATAATTACCATAGACCCGAACACTAGTAATGTTCTTAGGGATATTCAAATTAATTATACCTAATATGAACTTATATGAACAACATGTCCACTTAGATGAACAACCTCTCTAAGAGAGTGGAATCTATAAAAACTTTATAATTAAAGCAATTTAGCGGGAGTGAGCATTTTAATGACAACCATAGAAATCATCAAAGATCGATTCCTTGTAAGAACCATCAACATAACCACCATTAGGGTTATAATGACTTTGATGATCCTAATGATAATGAGCATTCTGAAAATTACTATTAGAGACCAGTTCACCCTAGGAAATGTCATTACAACCATAATCAAGGTCACCATGACTATGATGACCCTGATAATCGAGCCATGAGACATATCAAGGTAGAAACCTTAACTTTTAAGGGTCAACTTGACCCATAGATCTTTGATAGGTGGATATGTGACATTGATCAATTATTTGACTAGTATAATTTGTTTGAGAATAACAGGGTAAGGTTTGCAAAAATAAAACTTAATGGTATCGTTTAGATCTATTGGGAAAGTGTAGAAGAGTCTTTGGCGAGGAGAGGTCAACATCCTATTACTGATTAAGTTAAGATGAAAACTAAGTTACAAGAGAAATGTCTACCTCATTCTTATAGGGAAAGTCTCTTAAACCAATGGAATAACTTAAGGCATGGAAATAAGCATGCTAATGAATATAACACAATTTGATGAGTATAGGATGAGATGCGTAATTAGGAAGGATGAGACAATGACTCCAAGTAGATTTCAAAAAGACTTGAATGATGACCTTAGGAGAGAGGTGTGTCCACCCTTGATGAAGCTTATACCTTAGTGCAAAATTACAATTTAGTCATGAAAAGTTAATAGATGAGATGTCAAGACACTCGTAGTATCCCTCTTATGTCCGAACTTGGTAATAATAAATTTTTATTGGGTGCCCCACCCTGTAAAATCAATCCTTCTATTGTCCACATGCCTAAAAAAAACAAGGGTAAGGGTATTCTCCATAAAGCACCTAAGATGACCTTATGGATTTAGTGTTTTAAGTGTCAGGGTTTTGGTTATATTTCCTCTAATTGTTCCAATATGACTTTATTCATTAAGGATCAAGAGGGTATGGATGAGGAAGACAATTGTGATAATAAGGTGTATGAACCAAATCCCGATGACTTTCAGGACTTAAATGATGAGGAGAATGAGTCCAACCTACTAGAAAGTATTAGGTCTATATCTGCTCAGATCAAGCAGGAATTTATCAGATGAGAGATAATCAGTTTAAATATAGTTAGATGTGCCTTAACACAACCCAAAAGAACTAAGTATTTGAGGAGAACTATTATTTTTTATACTTACATTAATATGAAGATAAAGGTTGCAAGATCATTATAAATAGTGGGAGTTGTATCAATGCAATATCCTCTAGTAGCGTATCCCGCTTAGGCTTAAAATATGTCACACATCCTAAGCTATACAGTGTGTCCTAGGTTAACCATACATCCATAGTAATCAAGAAGAGATGTCATTTTCCTACAAAGATTTTGGATTATCATGATGAAATTTGGTGTGATGTAATTCATGTGGACGTAAGACACGTCATTTTAGGTAGGTCTTAGTTATATGACTTAGACGTTACACTCTTTGAGCGATCAAATATATGTTCATTCACTTTTCATAGTAAAAAGATTTAACCCATTGGATTACCACCAAGGCCTAATGGATATGATTCAGTCATGGATTTCTCATGATGGGCTTTTGATTTTGTACTTGGGTTTAATAAGGAAGCTATTCAGCCAAAATTATGTTTTTCCTTAAAATTTAGCTTATATGCCATTCAGCCATAATAGGTTTTTGGCATGAGATAATTTTAGCCAACTTTGGTTTGTGCATGATGATGGATTCAGTCCAATCTTTTTAATGGTTTATTAGGCCAAATCATGTTAGCCCACGTATAAGTCTAATTTAGATAGGAAAGTAGGCTCGTTAGGAGCTTGTATCAGGTCTGATTTGGGTTATATTAATGAGTATGAGTTTGGGCCACATGGGGTTTAAAGTTGGTTTGGACTAATTAAGATGTTGGGATCCTTTTCTTACAATGATCAGTAAAATATTCTCCTAAAATTGAAAAGAAAATTCGTTCATTAGTGTCCCTATTATTTAGGAGAATATTTAGCAATAAAGAAGAAAGTTTGTTAGTCATGCAAGGAAACTAAAGGGGGTTGTTAGATCTGAATCCTAAACTTAAAAGTATTATTTAATGCTAAAAATTTGATTCTCCTAGTCAATGAAGGAAAGTGATAGACAAGGGACAATTAATTTCTAAAATTATATTCCATGTTCTGAAAGGAAATCTTATTCTTGTAAGGAAAAAGGACTTTAACAATTAAATTTCTATTCAGATCAAATTTTATAGCATCTAAAGGACTTTAAAAGTTGGCTAAGCAATCCTAGAATATCTAGGAAGGTAGATCTCGTCAAAAGGTTATTAAGATGTTTTGTTTTTCTTTCTATCATATGCGGTATAATTAACCTATTGTCTAGACTTGTTGTTTAATTATTATTTCTATATTTGATCTTAATTAATACTTTGGTTTTCAGCTAAGATCCAGGCTTGTTTGGATCAAGGTTTGGGCTTATTAGTGAAGGTTTTGGGTCAGGTTTGTAATTGGGTCATTTTAGCCCATAAAGGTAGATCTATTAAAGTTAATTTCTCAGAACTATTTAAACACATGTAAGCCTAAATTTAAGCATATTTGATGAATAATACTTCTGAACTTTTCAATTTAATATGTGAGAGATTTTTGCATTCTTTGGTTCTTAAACGAACTAAATTTGATATATTGAATATTAACTAGTTTCGTAGTGTCATTTAACTTCATTTCAATAGTGTTGGTGTCTTAAGACATGTTTTCATTGTGTCACCCTCTTATCATACCTCTTTCAGATTTTCAATATCAAATCTCAATCTTGATTGTGGGTTGTATGACCACGTGATCACGAGATCCGTATCACTAATGATGGTAGCAAGAAGAAGGAAAAGGTGAAATAGAAGGAGTATGGTATAATAAGTCATAAGAAATTTAAAAAGAAGGTTCATGAAGAGTTTGTTGTGTTTGTCTTACTGGCTAAGAAGGTTGTGAAAAATTATTTAGAACCACTTGAAGAGGTACGGAAAGTGTTGAAAGAGTTTCTGGATGTCTTTTCCCCTAAGCTGCTTGATGTTTTACCTCCTATACGTGACATTTAACACGCCATAAATCTTGTCCCTAGTGCCACATTGTCAAATTTTCCTCACTATAAGATGAACCCTAATGAACATATCAAATTGTAAAGGCAACTATATGAAGTATTATAAAAAGGATTTATACGAGAGAGAGTTTGAGCTCTTGTACAGTACATGCCTTTTTAACACCTAAGAAAGATGGATCATGGAGAATGCGTGTAGATAGTTGAGTCATCAATTGGATTACAATCAAGTATCGTTTTCTCATTCCTTGATTGGATGACATGTTAGATATGATGAAAGAAGCCCAAATTTTCTTTAAAATTGACTTAAATAGTGGGTATCATCGTATTAGTCATGCCTTTTATCCTTTCCAACGTACCAAGTACTTTTATGAGAGTAATGACACAAGTGTTTAGACCATTTATAGGAAAATTCTTGGTGATGTATTTTGATGATATCCTTATTTATAGCAAAACCCAGAATGAGCATTTAAACCACCTTATTCAAGTTTGTACCACCTTAAGAAAGGAGAGTTTGTTTGCCAATATCAAAAGGTGTTCCTTCTTCATGGATCGAGTAGTTTTCTTAGGGTTTATATTATCATGTAAGAGAGTCTCTAATGATCCCCAAAAAGTCCAAGCAATTGTAGATTGGCCCAAGCCTAAGAATATTCATGGGGTTTGTAGTTTTCTTAGGCTTACAACTTTCTATCATCGTTTTATAAAGGGATTTAGCATCATCATGTCGTCTATTACAGATTGTTTGAAGTAAAGTAAGTTTAAATAAAGTAAATAAGTTAATAATGCATTTGAAGAGGATCAAAAAAAGATGATGGAGGCCCTAATAATGTGACTTCCTGACTTTACTAAGGTGCTTAAAGTATAATATAATGCCTCGAGAGTTGGTATAGATTAAATACTTAGTTAAGAACATCACCCTTTAACTTATTTTAGTGAGAAACTTAATGAGGCAAAAAATATACTCAATCTATGATATATATATATATATATATATATATATATATATATATTGCACGGTAGTTTAGGCCTTGCGCTATTGGCGTCATTATTTACTACCACAAGAGTTTTTTCTTTACTCTGACCATGAGACTCTTCGCTATCTCAACTCCCAAAAGAAGCTCAACCATAGGCATGGTTGTTGGGTTGATTATTTGTAAGCTTATTCATTTGAATTGAAACATAAATCTGGAATGGAGAATAAAGCGGCAGACGCCTTGAGTTGCTAAGTGATTATGTTATCCGTAATGAGTATTGAAATTATTGAATTTGAGAGACTTAATTAGAAGTATGAATCGTGTCTATAATTTAAAGAAATATACATGGCATTTAGAAATTAGAGTAACCATGTTTTAGATGGTTATTACCTTCATGGAAGGTATTTGTTTCAAGATAATAAGTTTTGTATCCCAAAGACATCAATGCGTGATTTTTTTTATATGGAAGATTTATGCTGGAGGTCTTTCAGTACACTTTAAAAAAATAAAATCATTAAAGTGGTGGAATATTGGTTCTTTTGTTCTAGTTTAAAAAGAGATATAGCTAAGTTAGTAAGTCGATGTCGAATATGTCAACTAACAAAGCATAGAAAACAAAACACTAGTCTTTACACCTTGTTGCATATCCCTACTTGCCCTTGGTAAGATGTAAGTATGGATTTTGTGTTGGGAGCTCTATGTACTACAAATAAACATGATTCTATTATATAGTCGTCAACTGCTTCTCTAAAATGATCCATTTTATCTTTTGTATTAAGACCATAGATGCTTATAGAGTTGCAAAACTCTATTTTGATGAGATTGTCAAGTAATATGGCCTTCCCCAAACTATAGTCTCGAATAAAGATGTTATATTTATGAGGTATATCTGGTAAACCCTTTAGAATATAATGGGAACTAAGTTGAAGTTTTTGAGTGCCTACCACCCCAAATTGATGGTCAAATCGAGGTAATTAAGAGGAGATATAATGAATTTAATGTTAGAGAAAATGTTATGATACGGATTAGACTCGACTGGTATCCTTGGAGAACGAATAAAAAATTTCATGCACATAGTGAGAGGCCATTCAAGTGCTACAACGAGTTTGTTCAAATACCTTTGTTGTTGATTTACAACTTGATTTTGGAATTAGCTTTACATTTAACATTGAGGATCTAGTTGCATACCGAAAACCACATTTTATTTCAAATCATCCTTTTGAGATGTCATATAATCCCCCCATGATGATCCTATTGAAACCTCTACCCCTTTCACTTGGACATCCACATAAAAGGATAATATTGATGTTATTCTAGATGAACAAGTTTTTTTTACCAGGAATGTTGAGGTTCAACGGTTTCTAGTTCGTTGGGTGGGTTGACCTGATTCAAATTGCACTTGGATCACTAGAAATACATCATTGCAGATTGATCCAAATCTTTAGGAGTACTATCAAAGCTATTTAGAGCTCCACTTGACGAGGTTGAATTTTTCCAACCTCGGGAGAGTTGGTGGGGATACCAGACCCACATCACAGATTACAGAGTATATGGACGAAGATGACAAAAGATGACCAAGTCTATAACTCTTTGGTTAGGAGATTGAGTCCATCTAGGCTTATTTCATTGTTTTATTTTATTTATTTAGGTTATTTATATCAGATAATTTAATTGATAAGTCAAGCCTAATAGTTGGATGTTTTAGAGTTATGCTATTTATATATATTTTTTTCATCTTATGAGGGAATTGTTTTAATTAAATAAAATAACAGGCTTTCTCTTTTCTGGATTCTTTATTTTCTTGTATTTCAAACTTAATTTTTTAACAAATCCTATAATATAAAACATAATTTAATTTGTTATCAAATATCTTACTAATTGTTTTACCAGAAAAACAAAAACTGGTGAATAACAATCACAGCGTTAATGGTGACAATTCCTTGTTTCCTAAGAGTCAAAGTCGGCAACAAGGGGGACAATTAATTATGAGGATTCCTTAATTTTTAAGAACACAAGATTGGCAGAAAACCTACACAGAAAGCCGGCCACAACATTAATTAACAAAGGTAATTGTTTTTAGCAATAGATATTTTTTTTTTGTTTTGACAACATACGGCAGCCTAGATTATTCATTATAGTTTTGGATTTATATTATTTATTTTATAAATTTTAGGTTATTTTAATTGTATTTTAATATTAGTTTATGACTCTATTAGGATTTATTTTATTCTCTGAAATATAAATATCTTTAAAGAAAAGAGAATACAAAAAGTAAATTATTTCATAGTACTTTATCGTGTTGCAATGCACCTCATATTTTTTTATTTTTTATTAAATTTTTCTTAAACTTAATAGGATCAAGTTTTTTTTTAATGTTTATTTAGAAGTATGATTGTAATTACTTTTTTAAAAAAAATTATGTTGAAAAATATCAAAATAATATTTTTTTAAAATTATTTTTAACATTAGCATATTAAAATAATTTTAAAATAATAAAAATATTAATTTAAAAAAATTTCAAATTTTTTTTAAAACATTTTTGTATGAATTGAAGGGTTCTTATCTTCATATTTGCATTATTAAATGTGGAGATGACTAATGAGAATTTGGACTTTGATTGGAAAGTTGAATGACAGTCACTTACAAGCAGACTTGTATCACCACGTCAAACAAGCTTACACTGCTGCATAGCATTAAATAGCAGGCAGGAAGTATATAATTAATGAATCGAATTACACTGCTGCATAGCTTTACAAAAGCATGCCTGATGGGCACGTAAATCCAATGGCTTGCTTATAACTTGTTGAAGAAAAAAAATGAGAATAAAAA
>Ga0325402_1004241_pt1 | contig 13188 bp, 5 predicted proteins | sample PopdelMetagenome_22_FD_207212 | JGI IMG/M metagenome (GOLD analysis project Ga0325402, IMG submission 207212) | Populus deltoides microbial communities from Bellville, Georgia, United States - Xylem-PdKOR-R3 | ecosystem: Host-associated > Plants > Phyllosphere > Stem > Wood/Secondary xylem... | reverse complement strand
TCAACAAAGGCTGCACAAATTTTGTTATTTACTTTCTTTTAACTTGTGGACTTTCAATTTGTCTAGGATTCTTTTCCTACAAGGATGTGACAGCTTGTTTTTGGAATCTCCTAGTTCTACAAGGATCTTTAATGGGCTGCAATATAGTTTCCAAGTGTGGTAAGGATTCATAAATGTTTCAAAATCATTTTCTTACAAAGATTCCTTATTCATCCTAGCTACAACAAGGAAATAAGACTTTAGAATTAATTCTACCTTCAGATCAGATTGCCTAGTCTATTTGGAACTTTTTAAGGGTGAGAAATCTGATTCTAGCATATTTAGGATAATAATTTTTTGATTTTTATTATTTTCTTCTTAGTCTTTGGGTTATTATTACTTATTTGAGTTAATTATAAATGGGCCTCATATAAGTCCACCTAAGGGGCGTCCATTAGGGTTTATTTAAGTCTAGAGTTAGTATAAATAAAGGTATAACCAGTCATGTAAGTTAGACAATTTAGATTAATAAAACTTCTTGTTTGTCGCACTTGTTGTGTGTTGGTGGGATAATCTCCCTTCCTTGGTTCTCTAAAGAGCTGAAAAATAACTTATCGAAAAACAACTGACTTTATGGCGTCATCTTTATACTTCTTGTTCATGAATCAATTTTTATTGGGTGGGGACTTCCATTTTCAATAGTGTCGGTGCCTAGATATAAGTTATCTTTGTGTCACACTCCTATCAAACCTGATTTACTTGGCTTTCCGGGAATTGGTGTCTTTGTGTGTGGGTTGCATGACCACATGATCATGAGGTTCGCATCAGGGGACATATTGGTTTTTAGATTAAGAGGGTTTACTAAAGAATTAGTTCCTACCGTGAGTGGGGAAAGGGATGTTAGCTTAGTACTGCTCAAGGCATGGGTGCTACCAGTGTGGTTGTTGCTCGGTTTTGACAATAATAGAGAAATGAGTTATTTTAGTTATAGGGGGTAACCAACGATGGAAAAGAAGGTCTCGACTGTCAGTGGTGATAACTGATTAGTGGTTGATGGTGGTCAAATGATGAGTGACAATGGGGAAAATAGACGCTGGTTGTTGTTAAGGAGTGAGAAAGAAGTACAAGAGAAAGGCTTCTGTTTGGTTTTGGGTTTCAATGGAGAAGATGGAGCTAGGACAACGATTTTTAGAAGAAAAGGCATAGTTTGGGTTCTTTTATGGGTTTGGGGATGATGGGTTTGAGGCTTAGAAAAGAGGATTGCTAGTGAGGATCTCACGTTAGATGTTGCTAGATTGTTGATGGCTGGAGTTTTATTGATAGTGACCAATCTGCATAAGTAGTGAGGAGGATTATAGGTGGCAGAAAAGTTGGTGGAGAGTGAGAATGGCTAATGTTGTAAACATGGGGGCTAGGGTTTTTGTTTTTTTTTTAGTTTGGTAGTTAGCGACTTAGTGTAAAAAATAGGTTAGGGTTTTTTATGTTGTATGAACTAGAGAGAGTTCTCTATTTTTTTTTTTTAGTAATTTTTTGTTAGTTTTGTTTTTTATAATAACCTCCTTGTTGTGTGAGATTCCTTCACTATTTATAGATAAAGAAATTTGTCTTCTCCTAATTTCTTGGTCCCTAAGCAACCTAAATTTACTTTAGTCCCTTATTTTTTCTTTTTACTTTTGGTCTTATTGTTCATTTATTATATTTTTTATATTTTGATTTTTTTTTAAAAGACAACGTCAACATTGACTCAATAAGAAACATTAATCAACGATTTTGAAAATGACGCATTAAAAGTTGAACGTGTTAAAAAGAAATTTTTGAATTTTGAATTCTTTTGAGAAGACGCTCAAAATGCTAAAAATGATGTAGACATGTCAAGAACATATTTTTTTTTTGTTTTCTTTGTATTTTGAAAGTATTTATAGAAATAAGTGGTCAAAAATTGTTATGACAATGTTTGTGGAATGTATTATAAATGTGAATATGATTATGCAAATGATGAATCTTAAAGAGTTGAATTATTTTTATTTAATGGTGGTGAATTCTTAATTGAATTGTATACTTTGAAAAATTGTGGAAGTGTAGGCTAAACTATTGTTTTGTGTTGAAATTATTCTTTATTGAAGAATTTAGATAAAATTGGATTAGTTGATTTATAGGAGGATTGTGTTTAATGGTGCTGTAAGGTATATAAAATGAAAATGCTTGTTTTGAATGGTAAGGAGATGAATGAAAATACTTGGTTGCTTGTCAAATCCATAGATTGAAAACTTGACAGTTTCGCTACCTAACTTCCAAATGAGATTTGAATTTTAAAATGATAAAATTTCAAATAAATTTCAAACGGGATTGACCTTGTTTAATTTGGAGTTATAAAGCTCTAGATATGGATTAAAAACCAAAGAAAGGTCGAACTGAATCTTGCTGGATAAATTGTTGCGTTAATAGCAGAACTGAGTTTTCTTCCTTTCAATAAAGTTGTAGCTTCTTATCTTAGCTTTTAAAAGAGACAACGCATGCCCAAAACTAAATCATATAACTTTAGTTATGATTAAAATATTAAATAGTGGTCTTGAGTGATTAAGTTAAATCGACTAAAATTAGCTAACTTCTACCTTGTTTAGAATTGTTCTTGATGTAAGAATTAAATGATATATGTTATAAGAATAAAATTTGTGTATTAGTGTATATGTGTGCATGAATTATAAGAATTTTTTCTTGTTAATCATGTCAAGAATGTGGATTGATTAAAATGAAATTTTCAATACAGGTTGAATTGTAAATAATGATTAAATTGTGAGTGTATTAAATAGAATTATATTATGAGAAAAATAAATGATTAGTTTAAAGTGATGGGATATTGTGTTTAAACATGTTATCTCAAGGAATAAAATGATTCCGTGCAAAGTTCAATTTTGTAATGAATTGAGGACTTAACAGTATACTTGTTGGTATAGGAGAGGTCGCGGGGTCAAGTAAACAACCAGGAACTTCTACATGAGTTTAGGCACCAGGTAAGTGTTCTTCACCCCATTACTATTTATAAAGAATTTCCTAAATTTTCATATATATGCTCTTAGTGTATATTGTTTGTTCAATATCTATAATATAAATGCCTATAGGGATATACTTTGTTAGACTAGTTGACTGTAATTGGGCTAATAACATCCATGTTAGGATTGCTGGTATACAAATTGCTAGACTAGTCAACCTTAATAAGGCTAGTGACATTCATGTTTGGATGACCGAGATATAAATTGCTAGACTAACCGACTATAATGGGGTTAGTGACATATGTTTGGATGATCGAGATATACATTTCTAGACTAGTTAACTATAATAGGGCTAGTGGCATCCATGTTTGGATGTTCGAGATACAATTTATTAGACTAGTTAATTGTAATGGGGCTATTGGCATCCATGTTTAGATGATTGAGATATAATAATTAGACTAGCTGACTGTAATGAGGCTAACGACATTTATGTTTGGATGATCAGAATGTAATAATTAGACTAGTTGACCATTTTAGGGCTACTGACATCAATGGTTAGATTGCCGAGATAACTTTATTCGATTAATTCCTGGATGAAATTGGTTGCTACCAATTGCGTGACTATTAGGGAGTTTCAACATATTGTAAAGGTATAGTATAAATAAGAATTGTGTGTATTATTGAGAATAAGGAAAAGAATTAAATTGTTTTATGAAATGAATTAATAAGTAAATTAGTCATGCATGAGGTTAATTATTTAATCTTTGTATTGTATTTTAATAAAATATGAAAATTGAAAATTTTGATAGATACTTCTCATCCTAGAGTTATAGACTTAATTATTTAATCTTTATATCATTACCTTTTTACTTTTTGTTATAGAGTTAATTATATAATTCTAGGGAATCAAACTAATAAGTATCATAATTATGTTATAAACTCTAGGATGAGAAGTACTTGTCAAAATTTTTTGTTATATATATATATATCTTAAATAATGATGAAACCGATAACTTGTAAGTGTTTTGATTATTTTATGAACAAGTGTTGATGTTTATGTTAATGTAAACAAAAATACTATAGATAGTCTTAATTCAAGATATTAACGTTTTGTGCATCATGAAAATTTGTACATACTATAAAACTTTGATTATAATGAGATGAGATAGGTCCAAGATAGTTGAACCATGATTTATGTTGTTGGTTTAAGATGTGAGGAAGTTGTTGATAACATGGTGCAATTAAAAAGAAAAAGATAAATTCTACTGAAGATTCGATAGAAATGCTATCAATTTATAAAAATAAGTAAAAACAAATGCTACACTAAAAATTGATAAATAATTAAAGAATAAATAATGAAAATGAATGATTCTGCTCAGAACATTATTGGGATTACCAAATTGATTTGGTCGACCATTTGATGGAATGAACAATTAAAATCATTATTGTCCCAAACAGTTAATAAAACCAATCGACCGATTGATCAACCAATTAGAGAAATCAATTGACCGATTGATCAACTGGTAAGATAAATCTAAGAATTTTTAAAGAGACCGATTGACCAAATTGTTGGACAGAATTAATCTAGTTGACTATTAAACTGACAATAGATTGTTACAAAAACAATTACCTAGTTTTTGACATTATTGAAAATGAAAACATATGGAAATTGCTTTTAAAAGTTGGGGTCATTAATCTTCCAATTTGTTTGGTAAATTTATATTTTTATGCCAATTTACTCTTGATCATGACATATGACTATTAATATTTTATCAAGCCTTGTTGGTGAATAATCGAGTAGACCTATGTTGGCCACATTGAACACAACCTAGATCTTTAAAGGATTTATCCTTAAACATTTTGTTTATGCAATAGTGGTTCATGGATAATGCTTGTTAATATTTATTTATCCTATGGTACTAGGATTTTCTTGTAATTTTGGCTGATTGAGGATTTTGTATCCTAGTTGTAAAATATCGAAGCAATTACTATTTTAGGTTGATTTACTTAGTGGTAGGATCTAGTGGTACCAATGTTGTGAACTTAGTTTAAACAATGACCTCTATGAATTCATTTGTCCAAGGGTGTGTTACTATATTTAACAATCACATCGATGTTCTAATTTTAGAATATTTGCTAATACTCATTGGAGTTATGTGGGGTCGGGTTGAACTAGCTTAGGTCCATTCATAACAAAAGAGATGATATGACATAAACATACAAAATATAAACAAAAAATACCTACAAATAAAGATGATAAAAAGAACAAAAAACTTTTTTATTTTTAAATCATATATAGTCACTTCAAGAGCAACTCTGCTGATAGGATACCAATTTACTGTACAAAGGAGAAATAAGTCGAGAGGGTATCACTAAAGTCACCTTTCAACTCACCGATTCATGTTTTTGTTTAACAATTTTTTTTTAAGGTACAATTAAATATCATGCAATTATGTTTTTTCTTTTTTATATTATTTTTTTGCTTTTTATGTGAAAATGATCCTACAGTATTTTATTCACAAAACACCTCATGCTAAAAAATTAAACATACAAGAAATATCAAGCATCCACGTATAAATTTCACAACTCATAAACAAACATCAATACACATTAAAAATTCACATCAAGGCCAAACCATTACACCTTGGATAAACCTGTTACAACTCAATCTCCCAACCCATCATAATGTATTTATTTCCATCCTTATTCTACACTAAAAAATAAATTTCTTAGTAGCATTATACCCCTGAGGTTGCCACACAACGATATGGAACCTGACACTTTAAATATTTCACAATAATATGTAATAATAAACATGTAAAAGATTGTTCAAATCTAAGTATCTCATCACAACACCATAAAATCAATAACATGTTAGAATTTCTTAGAAAACAAGCAATAAAATTTATTAGGTGTTGTAAATTGACATTTTAATATGGTTGGAGTCTATTGAAATGACTAGAATCATGGATGACACTATTGGAATTGAATTAAAACAATAATGATGCGTGTGATTCATTATCACTAGTGCTCCTAGAGCATAGAACCACGTGTATCTTTGGTGTTGCGTAGTAGATTAGAAGTTTCTTTTTATATTTGTTACTTTTGAAGTAGCGATTAAGTCAACTACCACTCGAGAAGGAAGATATGGCTATAGGAAACTTCAATCCTCTCTCTTCTTTTCTTTCTATTGCGGGTTGTCTTCCTCTCTTTTCTACTTGGCCACTAGTGTGATTGGTATGGGGGACTGGTGTTTTTGTTGTGTGTTGCTGACAATGCGAAGTGGTTGATGATAGAGGTGTTATTTTGGCTAAAAGCTGTGAAAGTTGATTTGAGTTTGACAAAAAAATAAAGAGATATCGATCAACTAGAGTGGAGAAAAGGACTGACACCGCTCTGCTATGGATTGTTGGTTTGGTGGGTGTCATTAGTGATGGAAAAAAGAATGAGAGCAAGAGAGAGGATTTTGGCTTTTTGAAAGAGAGAGAGAGAGAGAGAGAGAGAGAGAGTTGACGTTAGCTGAAAAGAAGAATGACAACTAGACTTGTTGGTGCAATAGCCATAATGGTTGGCAGAGTTGGGTTAGTGGTTGCTATTCCAGAATCCGGTAGGTGAGGGGTTAATAGGTGTTGTCTTTGTTTTTTAAAATGGTGAGAGAATCAAAGAGAAAGATCTACTTATATTTTCTTTTTTTTTTCTTCCTCTATTTCCGTCTCTTTTTACACTTTTTTTTAAAAAAAATATTTTTCTCTCATCCTTTTCACATATTTTCTTTCTAATTTTTTTTTCTAATAGTGGCTATGATTTTTCTTTTTTTTTTCTCCTCCTTTCTATGAGAGAGATAAGTTTTATTTATACTACTCTTCTTAGGAATATTCTTTTTTTTTAATCCCATATTCTAAGAATATCCTTTTTGTATTTTTTTTTTCTGGTCATTCATTTTTTTCTTATTTTGCATTTTAGCCCACTTGTCCATTTTGCTCCCTAATTTTATTTTATTTTGCATTTTGGTTTTTTTTATATAAAAAAATGTCAAATCAATAAGAAAATTAATTAAAAAATTATGAAATGAATATGTTAATGGTCAAAATGCATCAAAAGCATATTTTTGGGTTTTTGATTTTTTTAAAGACGTTGAAAATTAAAAAAATGAGCTCAAATACATTGAAAATATATTTTTTTATTTTTAAAGAAGACATTTACAAGATAAAAATAATTGAAAATTACAAAATGGGTGTGTGAACGAATTAAATAAATTGTAAACACATTTTTTAATGTTTTTTTTGAATTTTTGAAAAATATTTTGAAATTTAAGGTGAAAAATTAGGTTATGACAAATACACCAAACAAAGATAATTACATAATTGAATCATACACGTGCAAAATAAGACCTATTTCAAGACATCAATTATGATTTTCTCTTACATTTTGTATTCTTTATACCTATATTGGTGATAAGAGTGTGACATAATCATGAAGTAGAAAAAGAAAAAGCTTAAGCATAGTAGTAGCAAGCATCGAGAATAAAATATTATTATTATAACAAATTGCACCTTAATCTAAACGTATTCGAGTTTCTTACCATATCATTATATTCACTTTATTATAACGACACATGATATCCATTTACAGTAGTATTCTATGTCATAGACATCATTATAATTAATAGCATAGTAGTTGGAAGATAAATTGTGTAATTTAAATTATTCTTTTTTGAAAATCTAATAAACATATAACTTGGAAACCTTCATTTTTCAATTAGTAATGCAATGGAGAGACCCATTCAAAAACATGAATAATATATTAAATTAACCATAATGGTAAAAATAAAGGTGTTCACTATGGTATAAAAATTCCACTAATAGTTAGAGTTAATATGTGATGTAGTTGCCAATAATAATTTATTTGAGCATATGTATAAACATAATAGATTGAAAAAAATGCCAATTATAGTTTTTTTTTTTTTTTTTACAAATGAAACACAATGGTATATTCAATTTTGAAATGTGATATAATAAAAATGGACCTAAACACACGGGAAAAGAAATTGATGATGAATCTCAATTGTTATGACAACAAGGTGACATAATGAAACAAACTAAAGAGAACAATCTCCTTCTTAATATTAAATGGAGCTTGATTCATAATGGGTGAGAAATGATGGTTTAAAAAAGAAGTAAAAAATTATAGCATAAGATAGAAATCATTTAGAAGCTAGCGTAAAAGTGCATAGATACCAAACATATTTAGTTATATATTAAAAACCTACCTTTTAAACCTAGAGATAAGTTTAAAAACAAAATTAAGGGTTATGAATGCAAAACATGAAGCTATAAGAAATACAAGGTATTTGTTCAAGAAAATCAAATAAAGTTGTAGTCGTCGAACCTTTTTGACACTTCTTTGCTATTTACTTTTTTTATATCAATGCTACCACATATGAGAGTTTAAAAGGAGAATAAAACACAAAGTTATGAAAGGGTAGCAGAATGATGTAATGATTAGCAAACTATACATAAAAGATGAATAATAAAACCTTTGTTGTGGTAGTGTTAGAGATCTTTTGTTTATTAAGTGTAAAAGTTGATTCATTGGTAGTTGAATATACCAATGCATCTCTAGTGCAACAGATGCAACATTGTTGTCAAGTTTTTATGTTTTGATAGGAGAAAGGAACATGTTAGTAGGGTAATAACTTGCATTCGAGCTAACTAAAGGTTTGTGAGAGCTAATAGGAAGGGAAAAGATAAAAAAACAATTAATTAACATAACGCTATGCAATTAAAAATTTTGAGACAATCAAAATCTATAACAATAACCCAATCAAATAATTTTATAAATAAAAAATAATGTAACTAATAGAATGGATCAAATAGATGTGTAGAAATCTCTTTTAGAAACTAAAGCTCTTTTTGTATCCATTAAGTAAAGATAGTTAGTTTACATAATGTAAATGAAAAAGTTAATAAGAGAGGCTTAAATGTTTAATGTATGATTTATGAGCATACAATCTAACTAATTGAGTTGAGCAAAAAAAAGAGCAAACCTTATATTATTTTGCATATAAGAATCCGTAGGAAAGTTGAGTTGTCTCTTTGCCTCGAAAAACGATGGTTTTGTTGATGAAATGTGATTGAAAAGGTTGAATAAGTTAAAGAACAATGTTTGGTAGTAAGATGGTGATCCTTGTTTGATGGAGAAATTGAAAATTATTAGTAAAGTATAGTAGTAAAAAGGTGGAACGTTGTTGCAATATAGGGGCTTCTTCATGTTTAAAGCTATTTTTGCCTAAGACTTTCTAATGACCAATGAAAGTAGAAAATAGAGAAAGAGTTGAAACCATTTAAGTGCATAAAAAAGAAATGGTTAAAAGATGCCCTATTTCAAAAATAAAAAGGGACAAAAGCATTAATTACGTATTAGTTTATAGTGTAGCACAAACTTTCTTACGTGGTTTTTGATAATATGATCAGAGTTAATGATCTTATCCTAACATATACCATAAGATTGGTTTCATTTTTTCTTAGAATAATAAATATATATAACGACCTTTTTTAATGATTGACAATTTGTTTTGAGGCAACAATGTGTGTCACTCAAAGGTTGTACAAGTTTTTTTTCCCCCGACCAATGAAACACCAAAATGTTATGCAATTTTGTTTAAAATAAAGTCAATCAGCCATACTCAAATCAAAACTCATAAATGGTCAACAGGTAAAAGGAAAAGGAAAGGGACAAAATATTGAAAAAAAAAAATGAAGAAGCAAAGGTGAATAGAGAAACCTAAGCCTACAAAGGAGCATGTGTAAAGTAAGATTTATCTAAGAAAATATAGAAAGAAAACCAAGTTGAAGGGGCATGAATTCTGAAAGATAGAAAAAAAAAAGATAAAGAAAGCAAGGGAAACTCTAAAAACAAGTTGATATGTGGCTTACAAACTTTCAATCAATGATATGTAATTATTATATTATATGCTTTAATATAATTAAGGTATGTCCTAAGGTAAGTCTCTAGCCATGTTCTTTTCCTCATCACACGATCCTTATTCATACCTCTCCTTAGTAGTTGATCCAGCTGATCATGTCTTTATGATAGGATTTTATTTATTGTCTCTTGAGCCCTGACAATGCCTTAAATGACTTGTACTCCTTGATTTGCATTGTAAAGTAGGAAGATGTTGCCAATGTCTATGTATATTGAACATGTGAACCTATACAGAAAGAAAGAAAAAAGATTTCATAAGCCATAAATTACAACTAAATTGTGTATATAGTTCTAATATAGTATACTCTAAATGTTAATGATTCTTAACTATTCTAAAAAAATATACAAAATTATTTAAATAGTAGGTAAACCGACCTAGTTAATCAAAACTCAAAACAAATAAAATTTTGAAATCGAATAAAAAATAATAAGAAGAATAAAGAAGAATTTAAAATAACTTTTAAGACTAATTTGAGCATGGTTTTAACCTCACCCTGCTAGCTAGCCATCTTTATAAGGACTAGGCATATATTACTTCTTCATAAATTTTATGTCCTATCCAATAATCAGGTAAACATTATATATGTTTCTATTAAAATGATCATTTGACTCATCTAAACTTCTTTTTAAGTTTTAATTTAATTCATAAATAATTTATTAGACATTCCATATAAGATGTTACACAACTTGCATCATTTAGTCTAGTTAAGAAGTTCATAGATGTTCCTAGATCACTAGGGCTAGTGATCAATTGATTTTCTTATGTTTGGATTTGGTATAGCCATAAGACCATACTATAATTGTCTTTAATGGAATTTCCAACGGTTGAACTTTGGATTTCCAACAAGGAGACTTTAGGGTTCAAACCCTTTGATGAGTGGGTGAGAATTCAAAGAAAATAGGAAGGTTCCCAACCTTCACTATCAATTAAATAGCCTCATATTAAGTGGGCCTTCTGGTTTTGCTTCTTCTTCTTCTTCTTCTTCTTCTTCTAATTGGGCTCTCTTTGTTATCGATATAGAGCACAAATACAAGATCGTGAAATGAAATGGATGCGAGGTAGGAATCATACATGCGGAAATGACTATGGTGGAGTAAATGATGCTCCGATTCTAAAAAAGACTAACTTTGGAATAACAATGGTTGATGCATCTCATAAAGCTTCTAACATTGTTCTAACTGTGACATGGAGCACTATCTTCATTATTTATAATATAATTATTATATTGTGTTACTTTTATTAAGATTTTCTAGATTTTGAGGAGTCCTTGCAACATAAAAAAAAAAGAGTAAAACTTTTGATTTAGAAGTAAAATTCTATCAAATTGTTTTTTCATGCTCAAATTAGGTTTGAATTTAATTAAGATTTTATTAATTAGAATATTTTTCTTGTATTTAAACATTTTTGTAGGCTATTATTGTTGTCGGTAGAGAATTTATGAAATAAAAAACATATTAGAAAGGCTAGCACAAATTCTTAAGCGATAACCACTAGACATTCAGAAGCATCGCAAAGAGCAAAAAACTTTGATGCTAATCCTCTTCAATTTCTATGATGCTTTTCTGTCACGGACTTGAAGCATCTATGCTTTTAAGATTTTCATCTTTATAATCTTTTAATTTTTTAAGTAGCGTCTTTCTTACTATATGAACGGAATTTTAATTACCTGCACCAGATGTTGTGTTATCTTATTCACTAAATTATGCATTCTTACTCCTCAAGTTTAAGATTCCTCACCTAACACATTGATTGGGATAAGTCACATGATTCAACTTCCAGCGTATATTTGGGGTTTCAAGCCTCCGAAAGAAGGATCGGGAGGACATCAGAATGCTTGCCTCTGCAGTTTACCTGCAAGTGATGAGCATCCTGATCTTCTACTTGTTGCTGCTTTTGTTATTGCTAGGCTGGTCAATGAACGTCTACTCTGTCCTGTATATCTTAATCGTGGGCAATACAAGCAGTAAAATCACTTATTTGTTGTTCTATTCTATCATGGTCAAATTGCTACCCTGATGGATGCCTAAGCGAATTGCAGCTTCGCTGCTATTGAAGGGAGCGGTTGAGGTAGTCTGGCTTTACAACCTCTTCTGATGTTCATTCTTACAACCTCTTCGGCGTCCTATGTGGTGGTCTTTCACTTTGATTCATCTCCAATTCAACGAGATGAAAATAAACTAAGAAATGTAATGGAGGAAATAATTAGAACGGGCGTGCTTTACTGCACTTTGTCAAGCTTGTCATTTGTTCGTAATGCCTGTCACATCTAATTAAATACCAAAGAAGCATGACACTGAACAGGCTATAGAGTATCAAAATGCAGAAACAACAAACCCTGTAATGGACTTGGTTTAACCATTGAACAGATAACAAACTGGAAGATGGCATGCAACAATTAAGTAGGTGATCTTTGTTTAATATTATAGCCTTCAGAAGATTGAGCATTCCCTGTATTGTAGTCATGCTTCGGAATAAGAAGCAAACAGATTATACACACAATTTAGAAGAAGAAAAAAAGAGTCCTGTAAATGTGTATAAACAAATCATTTAGCATTCTTAGAATCCACAATTGTCACCTACATTTAGATGAATGATTTATTTGTATGCAATGCATATTTTCCAGAAAAGAAAGACCAAGCATCGAATGCAAAAGATCACACAGATTCCAAGTTTCAATAAGTACATAAATAATCCTCGTCCTTTTTCATTCAACTTCAAGAAAAAGATGGAAATAGTAGCAACTGACAAGCTTCAATTCTTTTATGCTTAAGCAAATAAAGAAGGACGCGGAACCAAGAGATTGAAGAATCAACAAGCAGCTTAACGAGGCCTGTGTTTTTCAATCTTCCTCTGAAGCTCCTCTTTCTGAGCTCCCACTACCCTGTCCACTTCATTCCCTTTCTTCACCAGCACAAATGTTGGCATTGCCTGCACCCCAAACTCTTGTGCCACATCCTATATCATCACCACCCCAAAGGAAAACCCAAAAATAAAAATCAAATCAAACAATAATTAATTGGGTTTGCTTATTATAAAGAAAGAGAGTAGTTAGTGCATACAGGCAATTCATCGACATCGATCTTGGCAAACTGAACATCAGTAAATTTGGCAGCCATGGCATGAACTGCTGGTTCCATGTGCTTGCAGGGCCCACACCAAGATGCCGCGAAATCAATCACCATCTATTATCCAAAATCAATCAATTACATGTAAAGAGAGACATGATGATAGATA
>Ga0325402_1004239_pt1 | contig 13192 bp, 4 predicted proteins | sample PopdelMetagenome_22_FD_207212 | JGI IMG/M metagenome (GOLD analysis project Ga0325402, IMG submission 207212) | Populus deltoides microbial communities from Bellville, Georgia, United States - Xylem-PdKOR-R3 | ecosystem: Host-associated > Plants > Phyllosphere > Stem > Wood/Secondary xylem... | reverse complement strand
ATACCTAAATCGTACTCATAAATCATAAAGAAGCTCTGTCTCATAATATATTTAGTTTAAAAACGAGATTGTATTGACAGCCAACTCACTTATCATCTCAATCAATATCTTAACAATATTTAATTTCGAGGGATAAGGGTAATATTAAAAAAAAAAAAAGAGGTGGAGAAATCAATGTGCGCCGTGGACATAAATGATATACTTACTATTATACTCTTTTTTAAAAAAACTCATTTACATGGCCTCTATCCTCTGGGATGCAATTGTAATTGCATAGGAATAATCCGTCATTATATTTTTTTTTTTATTAGAGTCTAGGATGTCTTCCTAGTTTTTAATTATACATTTTAGAAAGTGGGATGCCCTTGAAATACAAAATAAACAAAAAGCTTTGATGCAATGGTGATTTTGTTTTTCCGTTTTAAAAAACACATTAAATTAATTTTCTTGTCCCTTAAAACAAATATTTTTTAAGTAGTATTTAACGGCTTATTTGTAATTTTCTTTTGGTTTTTTTGTGATTCTCGGGTCAAGACAAAGGCAAGTCCGTCTTTTGCTTTGAAATGAATAGTAAATTTACTTGATTACCCCTTCAGTCAAGAGTTTTTAAACTATGGTCTAAGTACTTATTCATCTTTTCATTTTAGTGTTTTTTTTTTGTAGTTATAGAGTCAAAACAAGAACAATTTGGTATTTAAAAAAAACACTTAAACAAGAAAGGTTGTTGGTGTGTTCTGTTCACGTGCCAACGTGTTAAGCCACTTCGCATGCTTCAAGTGACACGTGCAAAGGATTTAGATGGTGGAAATTGCCCATACATGACAGTGTTAAAAAGATCATGACATCCTCTTTCAAATGAGGCGGCACATAAAGTGGTCCAGTGGATAGTTTGGCTCCAGTGATTTCTTTCTTTCTTTCTTTCTTTTTTCCTTTCTTTGCCCTGGAAAATATGCTATCCAATAAAAAAAATCCATGTTATCCTTTTAATTTATCTTGATATTTGATTCAGTTATCTTATTTTTTATTGTATGATTTTTGCCTTAATTTCTTTTTAAAACTTTAAATTTTCTTTTAATTTTACCCTTAATTGAAATGTTATTTTTTCTCTTACTTCGTTTTAGTTTCAGGTTTGATCCTCTTTTTTTTAATTTAGGATTTTTTTATTTCTTTTATGAAATGCTTGATTTTTTTTTAATTTTACCCTTGAATCAATTAATGTTATTTCCCCTCTTATTTTTTAGTTTAGCATTTGATCCTCATTCTTTTCTATTCCTATTTGTTTTTTTTTTGGGGCTTTTTATCAAATTCATTTTTTTCAATTTCATCTTCTAATATTGAAAATTTATTTTTTCTTTTATTTTGTTTTGATTTCAAATTTGATAATTTTTCTTTTGATTTTGGGTTTTTGTTTTGAGTTCTTTTGTGAAATGTTTAATTTTTTTTTCAATTTTATCCTTTAATCAATTAATGTTATTTCCCCTCTTATTTTTTAGTTTAGCATTTGGTCCTCATTAGTTTATATTCATATTTATTTTTGTTTTGGGGCTTTTTTATCAAATTCAATTTTTTTTCAATTTCATCCTCTAACATTGAAATGCTATTTTTCCTCTTATTTTGTTCTGATTTCAGATTTGATCATCTTTCTTTTTATTTTGAGTTTTTGTTTTGATTTTTTTTGTGAAATGTTTGGTTTTTGTTTTTTTTTTCAATTTTACCTTTGAATCAATGTGTTATTTACCCCCTTAGTTTTTTGTTTAACATTTAGTTCTCATTCTTTTATATAACTTTTGTTTGTTTTGTTTTGGGGCCTTTTATCAAATTGGATTTTTTTTTTATTTTTATCCTCTAACATTGAAATGTTATTTTTCCTCTTATTTTATTTTTGTTTTAAATTTAATTATCTTTCTTTTGGTTTTAGATTTTTGACTTTATTTCTTTTGTAAATGTTTATTTTAATAATTTCACCCTTGAATCAAACTATGTTTTTTTCAACTTGATTTTTTTTATTTAGCATTTGGTGCCCATTCTTTTATATTACTATTTTTTGGAGACTTTTGTCGAATTAATTTTTTTTGTTTAGCAGTTGCTAGATCCAACGTTTTTGGATTCAACTACGCGCTGAGCCCAAACAAACATGGGTCTAGAGAGCTTCCAGACACAACATTATTTGGGTTGAACTACACGTTAAACCCAAGTACATATGAGATTGTCAAGCTGCCAGACACAACATTCACGGGATCATCTATGCATTAAGCTCAAATAGACGTGGGTTTATCAAGATGCCATACCTAACATTCTTGAGTTCAGGTACGTGTCGAACCCAAGTATATATGAGTCTAGGAGCTGCAATACTCAACATCCTTGAGTTCAGTCACGTGTTGAGTCCAAATATATATAGGTTTTATGAGTTACCAAACTCAACATCTTTAAATTTAGTTATGTGCTAAGCTTAAGTACATATGGGTCTAGCAAGTTGTCAGGCCCAACTTTCTCGGGTTCAACTACGTGTTAAGCCTGAATAGACATATGTTTGGCGAGATGCCAAATCCCACATCCTTTGATTCAGCTATGTTCTGAGCTCAAATAGACTTGGATATAGTAAGCTATCAGACCCAACATCTCAAGATTCATCTACGCGCCGAGTCCAAATAGACTTAGATCTAGCAAGCTATAGACTCATTGCCCATAGGCTTGACATCATGCTAAGTACAAATGGGTATGGGCTTGATGATCATTATAAGCCCCATATTAAGCCATAAGGCTTAGTTTGTTTATTATTATGACTTTTAACATAAAATGTTAATGTCAAGAATAATTATCTCTCTACATGCCTAGGTGTTTAAAAGTCTTTCAAGGGCCTGCCATATTTCCATCAACATTAATATTATGTAAGGGATATTTATCTCTTATTAATATTATGTAAGAGATATTTATTCCTCATTAATGTTGTGTGAGAGATATTTATCCCTTATTAATATTATCAGAAAGAAATGACATTTTAACCTTTTATTCAAGTAACATGACAAAGTTCATGGGCTATATATACCCTCTAAACCACCCAGGTAAATGATTCATAATTTTTATTATGTAAGTATTCATACTTTAATTCTTAGAAAATTTATCATACAAAAACAAGAACAAACACTCTTGTTCTTAGAATTTAAAGTTCATTCTCTAATTTATTACAATCTTTTACTAAAAGCCATTGATTTTATCGTCGGAGGATCCATAAACCTTACAAAAAAAGATTGTTTTGTAGGGGTTAGACCTTCTACCACCACCAATCTTTTTAAAAAACTTATGTCCAAGGTTTTTTTTAATCTTTTCAACCTTTTTTTTTGTTATTATCAAGTTAGTTGAGGGTAATTTGATTTTTTAATAAACATAAAATATTTTTAAAATGATAAAGTAGCTAATACATGCAACGCACGTGCTAGTGTGTGAGAGGAACCCATAACCTTATAGAGGAGTGTGCAACACCTCCTAGTGGCCATGTCATAACAATCTTCACGACGTCTTCTTCATGTTAGGGCGATGATGGGACACACTATTGCTGGTATGATGGACTGTCGTTGGCGGGATGGATTGTACCTAGCATGACTTTTTTTTTTCCTCTTTTCTATCTCCTCCCCTAAAAAGTCACATTAACCATTCAAATTTCAGTGTTGTCCTCTTAGTTGTTGTTATTTCAACTTCGTCCTTTTTTTTGTTTATGAACCTTTTGTAAAAGTTTTTTTTTCTTAACCCTTTTGTATAATTTTTTTTTCAATTTAATCTTTCAATCCAAATTTATGGTATTTTTCCAATTTGATTCTCATTCTTTTGATTTTTTTATCCTTTTTTTAAAGTGATTTTTCTTTTCAATTTCACTCTTCAATCGAAAATTGATAGTTGTCATCTAATTTATTTTTTATTTCAATTTTGATCCTTATTCTTTTAATTTCTAATTTTGGTTTCGGATCCTTTTGTATAATTGAGTTTTTTTTTGTTTTTTCAATTTCATCTTTCAATATTTGATTGGTTAGGGATTGGGATTCACAATTTTTCCATGTATGGTGCTTCCTGGTCACGAGTTTGAAAGTTAACATGGGTTGACATCCTCTTTTTTACTTATTTTATTTTTCAATTTCATCGTTTGACATTGATTTTATTAAAAAAATAGGATTTGTGGTTTTTTTTCTATTGGGCTATCCCAATCTCATGACCTAGATCACAGGTTTGATAAGTTAACTCGGTTGATTTTCTTCTTATTACCTTATGTGTTTGTCATGTTAACTCAAATCAATTTTTTTTTTCCATATTTAATTGGTTGAAAACAAAACTACGTTGTTTTTTTTTTTTTTGAAAAAACAGGTTTATTTCCAAGTTATCGTGAATAGTTTTTTTTAATAAAAAAAATTGGTCAATTTATTATTATTATTTTTTTATATCATTTTATTAAAATAAAACCAATTTATTTAAGTAAGTTAAGTTTATAACTTGAGTCGTATTTGTTTTTCTAAAAAGCATGCTAACAATATCTAATTATTATTTTTTATAAAAAAAAATGCAAAGTTGACGTGCATATTAGGCTATGGAGACGACATAGCACAACAAGGATGCTTAAAAAAATCTATAACATTTTCAGATTCGGTCAAGTCTCCAATCAACAGGTTATGAACTGACCTATAAGGTAAGTGAGTTAACTTAGGTGATAAATAATAATATCAATGTATAAATATGTTAATTGTCAAAGATACATGTGGAGAAGGGAGGGACAATGGGATCAAAAGTCACCAGCTACCTGTGTTTTTTTCAATATCTTCTCTTAGTTTAAATTGACATTTTGTTTATCTTTTTTATTACCACTTTTCAATGGTAATTAATGTAAGTTTTTTCCATAATAAAAGAATTCAAATTATAAAAAGGTTAGTAAAAATTGACCTAATAATACGTGCATTTGCACACACACAGAGAAACGTACCCATGCACTAAGAATAACATTGATAAATTTAATTATATTAATTAGCATAGATTATCATATAAAAGATTACATTTTCTAGCATAATACATGAATCATTTATACTATGGTTTGAAATATTATTAAAAAAATTGCAAACAATCGAATAATAAAAAATGGACCACCAATAGAATGCAGATGACTAAACCATCACTATACCATCATTAACAATAATTTCCTTGGTTGTAAAGTGTACAATATTATTGCCTATGTAGTTTTTTCAAAAAGTTATATCTACCTGTGGTTATTGAAGATTATACAGATTTTTTTTTAATAACGACTCAATCCATCATTATTCTAGTGTTAAGTAAATATTAGGTGACGTTTCAAGTTATATGTATAAAGATATTTGAAAGGGTGAATTAATCATTCTAAATTGTGTAAAAAGTTCTCTACAATATTCAAAGTATTGTTCTAAGATGTGGATTGACCCCATAATCCATGGGCGACAATGACTAGTCTTTATATGTAAAACATAAACAATACCTTTTATGTTTTATTATCTTGACATTTAGCAAATAACTAGTATATTGGCCCCCGTTCCACAACGAGTCAATATCTATTTTTTTAAATATATAAAAAAATATTTAGTCTATAAAAAATATTTTAAACAATTTGGGTCTGACAACATTGTCAGGCCCAAGAGCCTTGGGTTAATAGCCATGCTAGACCCAATTTACTTGGGTCTGACACCCAAATAATTTGAGTCTTGTTTATTTGTCAGACCCAAGTAAACTTGGGTCTGACGCGGCTTTTTGAATTTAAAAATAATAAAACAATATAAAAATATAAAAATATCCTCCATGATTATAGAAAATTACACAAAAAACAATGTGAAAGAAAAAAAATCCTCATATGTAAATCTTATTTTTATCTTTTCCAAGGTTAAAGATGTATTTTAACTATTTAACAGCTTGTGAAAGGTCAAAAAACCCCTAGGCAACAAGTCTTAATTTTGTTAACTTTGGGGATAGAATAATATTTTTACTATGCAAATAATCGTCAAAAAATTTCCATACCCCCGCTGAAACGTTTAATGACCAATTAACTTATGAAAAATAATGAAATACCCCCCTCACTACCAGGGCTTCAATTTTTTTCAACCAAATGACAAAATGATAATTTAACTTTATGTGAAAAGACAACTTTAGCTCTATCCCAAGCCTTCAGAGTTTAGAAAATTCACTATGAAAGTATACAGTGGACTGTTCGTTAGTTCGTAATACACTTGCACATGTTTGTTAGACTTAAGAAGCGGGGGTCTGACAACCATGCCAGACTTGCGTCTGGGTATGACAACCATGTCAGACCAACACTTGGGGTGACACCAAACATGGTTGCCAGCCCATGCCTGGGTCTGGCACCAAACATGGTTGTCAAATCTGGCAACCTATGCCAGACCCAAGTAAACAACAAACAAATAGAGGATAATTGTGCACTTAGTTGTCAGGAGAGAGAAAAGAAAGAAAAAAATACAAACAATCGATCACCGGTGGCAATCCAACCATAATATGGCTACACACGCTTTTTCATGTGGAAGAGGGCATGACTGCACATCTAGTTATACGGCGGTTGGCCAGATTTGACCTCCGGAAAGCATCTCACACGCCTCTTCGCCGAGACGTGTAGAACACGCGTTAACAACTTTTTGATTAAAAAATAAAAATACAACATGAAAAATACTAAAACACCCCATGATCCTCTTAACTACACACCATACCCATGTAATTTAATTGTCGCAATCCACAGTAATCTGTGTCTAGAGCTACAGTAAAATCCCCACGTCATTTAGCTTTTTTTATAATATAATCAATATGTTTAAGCTATATGTATAACATGTAAATTCTACACATTATGCCATCAATTATGTAAAGCAAGGAGAGAGAAATTAAAGATTTTTTTAATGAGAAAACTAAATGAAAATTTCTATAATATGTTTATTGTTAATTATTTTAAGCTATATATATAACATGTAAATTCTACACATTATGCCATCAATGATGTAAAGCAAGGAGAGAGAAATTAAAGATTTTTTAATAAAAAAACTAAATGAAAATTTATATAATATGTTTATTGTTAATTATTTTTATCTTGATCAAATAAAAGATTATATTATAATCTTTCACTTAATATGTATGTTGTATATTTTTTTTGTTGAACACAGGACAAGAAGAATGTTTCTGATATCAAATCAATCTATTTTAATGTCCTTTAAGCTATTTAAAAGTCTATTTTTAACATAAAAGTTAAATTATGTGTCATTTACATTTTTATTATTTTTCAACCAAGCCTTTTTTATATAAAAATAACAAATCATGTGTAATAACTCGAAGTATTTTTTTTAAAAGCCAAATATAATTAAGAATTTCAAATGAATATACATTGATTTTATAAATATAATTAAGGATGCATTTAAAAATATAATAACGATTATAATTAAAGTATTTTTATTTATAAATACATCAAAATATAATTAATAGATATTTTATGATATATGGACCATCTCAAACAGCTCCGCTCGTTTGGAAGGTCATATGTAGGCCTTTTCCTTTCTCAAAGTTAGGTTTACGTGAGGAGTTGGTGACGGTCAAAGTGTGCCCTCGTGGGTTAGGCGGCTATCTTCTTCTCCACTTCAGTTTCCAGTTCATTATATTGATCCTACATAGAGAGATTTGAAGGTAGCTGATATTATTTTTGAAGATAATGCTTGGGATATTTCTAGCTTTTGTATTGCATTGCTACCTGAGATTTATGCTACAAATAAGATTAGGGTGAGACATGCTCGGGTCGCCATACTATAAAGTCCAGGTATGAATTTATTACAAGAATCCCTTAATATTTCACTAGAAAGCTATTTGAAAGTTGCCCATCCAGCAAGAAATTCAGTTTTTCTTGTGGTAATCGGAGTGGCAGCGCCTCCTTATCATTATGAGTGTTTTCATAAAAGTACGGCCAATGTGCCTACCTTACGTAATTGCTTATAGGAGAAAGCTTTGTGGCAGCAGATTTATATCTTTTTTAATTTATCAGATTTCCTTCCCCTTCATCTGTGGATTGGTTGCATTCATTTGGGTTATGTTATCTGAGGATAACAAATTGGAGCACCATTACTGTTGGATTTAATAGTTTTATTGACGGAAATTTCCATCGGTATTTACATTTACAGTCCGTCAGTATGTATATTATCAACGGGTTCACGGACAGAAACAATCCATTGAAAAAACTCCATCAGTAATTTATGGTCTGTTGGTGAGTCTGTTAGTAATAAATATACTGATGGATTTACTGGCGGACAAAACGTGCAAAAAAAAATGATCTACTTCATTCCGTTGATATCTCAATTGGTAAATTTAACATATCATTGACAAGAAAACCATATGTAATGTCATCAGTGTTTTTATTTTTCTATCGATATATCCATCGGTAAATATAACATATCACCAATAAAATATCTCCTGTAATGTCGTCGGTGAATTAACAGTAATAGTGACATTTGCAGTAATTCTTTTTCAACTCTCTTTGAAATATACTAACGGAGTTGTTCTGTTGGTAACCTCGACAGTAATATTTTAAAAATATTTTTTAAAAAATATATTGAATACAAGTAGAAAAATAATTAAAATAATATAAAAATAAAATATTTATTACAAATTTAAACATTTGTAAATTCAAATACAATAAATCTAAAATAGAGACGGTGCTAGAGGAGGAAGAGGAGGTTAGTTGTCACTGGGACTGTAGGGCCAATAACAGAATGCGAAGTGCGCGGCGATGTTTGAGCTTATACTCGTTGGTCCAACATTGTCGCGAACTTCGGAGTTTCAGTGTTTAGAATCGATTGCAAGCCGTAATGAGAGAGTCTGTACACCCGATTTCTATCAGGTCCACTAGACGATCTTGCCTCTAATCACAAATTCAAATCAAGATTTGGATGGGTCGAAGAATCATCCATGTATCTCTCATTCAACCGATTGTTATATGTATCCTAGAAAGAAAAAATAAATTTATCAAATTGAAGGAAATAATAACGTTAAGAAAAAGGTTGAAAACCAACATACCAAAAATTGTTGAGCTCGGCTATCCACGAATTGCTGCATCTTTTTTTAGCAATCATCACTTCGCATATACGTTTCAACAAAAAGCTCCATCGGGTTTGGCTAGTGTCTGAGAACCGTAGCTTGCAAGATAAAAATGTTGTTAGTTAAATATATTTATAAAAAACAACTAATAAAAAAATGGATGTAATAAAAAAAAACTCCACCATCTGCTTCTCATACAAAACGAACGGAATGGAGCCGCCAGTATGCATGGTAATGGAATATTGAACACACCAGTTCTGATTTTTTGCACCAGACTATGACCGCTATGTGAAACGCACGAACATCACGTGCTAAATGGAGTCCTCCCATACAACTTTTAAAATGTATGGCGATCTGAAATCCTCTCAAACCACCACGTCATTCCAACCTAGAAGATCTTTTTCTTTTGCATATTTTTTGCTTTTTTTTTTTTGCCTTATACCAAAAATCATGTAACTTGTATGGTACAAATTAATTATCTGTTAATAAATAAAAAATAAAAATTTTAATATTTGGAATAAAAAGAAATTATTATGAATTCAATCTTACCTAATTGCATCGTAATTATCCTAAACCCTCCTCGCAACATTATTATATGCTCTCTCCGATTCAAAGTTTCCCTTGAAGTACAAATTTATAAAAAAAAATTTTCAGTAATTTCAATAAACTAACCAAATTAACATAAAAAATATTTAATTTAATACTAACCTTGAACTTTGAAAACCATGTGTCAACCTGCGGTTTCCATTCAAGATGTTTGAAAACATGGCTCCATTAAAACAGTGAAATTTTCATCAATGATTTAAAGGCCGATGTTATTATTCTCGTAGCTTCAATGTTTGTAAACCTGAAAATGCATTCGTTAAATGAAATTATTTTTTTAAAAAAATTATCAAACATGTCATTGTGAAAGAAAAACAAACTTACATTGAAATGTCATCCTTCCACTGGGCCTCGTACTTGTGGGTAAATAGATCTCGCTATGAAGAGACCCCCTTCGATGTTGCAGCATTGCACACAATAAATCCGCATAATGAGTCGATGTTTGTACCTCAAGTGCCTATTCTTGGTCGGCACCTATTGACTTGTGGTCATCAGCATTCTTGCTAGAAGAACTAGCAGTGATTTTATTCTATGACGTGCAATAGACTTTTCCCCGCATTTACACGAATTAACGGATAAAAAAATTAAAAGATTCCTATTTTTTAAAACAATTCAGTAGCACCTCCTCTATATAAGATATTAACTAGAATATTTAAACTTACAAATAGACAACATATATGCCACAAAACCAGTTGATTTTATTTAATTTCTTCCAACAATTTAGCATTATTCAATTTTGTAGAAAATTTTCAGTTTCTACATGATAATATTTTTAATCCTAAATTAATATATATATATATATATATATATATCAAAATTTACAAAATATCAAAATAATAATTAAAATTAATCCCACACATTTAATTAAAATTAAAAAACAAAATTGAAAAAAACTACTAAAATTCAACAAAAAAATGCAAAAATTATTACAATAACAACTAAAATTCAACATAATTATTTCTAAGTGATAATATTTCTAATTACCCACCTTTTTCTGTAGCAAGAAGAAAGGGCATAATTACAATTCTTCAATGTGCTTAATTTAGGGTTTTTTCATGGGTAGAACTATGATTCTACCCTTATAATTTATACCTAATTGTATCTAGGGTATATTTGGGGCAAAATTATGATTGTGCCTCTCCATATATAAAATATTAATTTTATATTTTAAAATTAAAACACTAAATAAATTAATTTAAAAACTAATTTTTCTAATTATATTGGGATTGAATTAAATTTTTTAATTCAATAATATTTAGAAAGTTATTGATTTTTTATTGTCCTAATTAGATTATGATTTAATTAAAATATTTGATTAAATAATATTTAGAAAAATAATTTTTCTAAAATATATAGAGTTTTTAAGCTGGAAAGTTTGATTAGTTTGATCCTAAAATTGTTTAGAATATTAATAAGAATTTTAATATGATTAATTTTCTTATTAAATTTTGAAAAATGATTTTTCTAAGAAAAATATGTATTAAATAAAATTATCAAATTGGATTTGATTTAATATTTCTGAATGTAAGAAATTTTATTTTTAAACAATTGCACATAAAACCAATAATTAGAAATGAATCATGCAATATATTTCCTTATGCCTATTAATATGTTATTATGCACGATAGATGATTATGGATATAAAAGACCAATGCGTGTTTTTTATGGTTGAACGGTTTTAATATTAAATAAAGTTTGTGTGTCCTGCATTTTCTCTATTTTTCTTTAAAGTTTGTAAAATTCATTTCTTATATAATTCCCCTCAAATGTAATTTCAGGTTTCTTATTCAATTATATAAATGTTATGTAATTTAGAAATGTAAAAATTAAAAATTATTTTATAATCTAAGACGAAGAAAGAATGACGGTGAATGATACAATTACTATGGTGCTCGTAAAGGAATTATGAAGATTTACAATAGCTACTTGAGTTTTGACCATCTAATTCCCTTCGAGAGCTTGAGGTAATTAGTTTATATGTGTTTATATCCAATTATAATAGAATGCTAAAGGTGTATGTTAATCTATAATTGTTATGTATGGTATATAAATTATGCCATGAAATGAGACCTAATTAAAAATTGATAATAAATTCCCCATTAATATAGTACATGTTGAGAACATGATTTGTTGCCTTACAATTTTATATGTATAAAACTAAAATTCTGTTCATGAATAACTTGTTGAGTTGCTCAAGACTACTGTTAATCAAATATGTTCAATGCTATAAAATTATATCCTACTTAAATAACTTATATGATTTAGATAAGTTACTTATGATCATATATGATTAGAGGTAATATTTAAGCGAAATATATATGATATGTTTAGATAAAGAATTATCACCTAACTAATATAGAAGTTATATAAAGATGTGATTGATAAACTATGTAATCTATCTAATTTAATTTATTTTGATTTTTTAAGTTACTTAAGGTTATATAAATTAAATGAGATCCTAGATCACTAGGATATCTAAGTGATATTTCTCGAATTAATAGTGAGGGCTATTAATTTATAGAAAATTAGTAAGAGATCAAATTAAGATTAAAGACTTTATCTAGATTTGATTATAAAAATATGTGCATGAAACTAATAACCTGTTAGCTTTACATGAATAGTTGATATATCTTCATGAGTAACAATATATTTGTACGTAGCATACTTGATGCTAATAACCAGATCAAATTTCTTGGACGAATACCAAATGTGAGAATTGTTCTCGAATAAGAAATAAAATTATATACTCTTAAAAATCTTATTCCTTTTGTCCTCAAGAAGGATATTGATGTTGAAGTTAGGAATGAATATTGATGTCATATTGATAATGATGAGTAAACTATATATGTTATAGTTAGTAAGTCACTTAAACTTCAAATACAACATAAAAATATAGATGCTCATACTATAATTATGCATATCAAAGAGTTTTTGATTCGACTAGTAGGACTGAGAGGTATAAGACTTTTAAGAAATTATTTTGTTGTAAGATGACAAAAAGGTTCCTTTACCTGTGTTTTTTTAATAAAAAAAATGACTGGCTATTTTGATAAATTAGATCAATCAGGCTTTGTCATGGGCTATGATTTATTCGTTAACTTGGTCTTGTGATCTTTGCATCAAAATACATAGAAGCTTACTTTGAAAGCTAAGAAGCTTATTGTAGTTTTTGTTTCATGTGTGTTAATGATTGAATAAAAGGTAAAATAAATTTTCAAGTTGGTAATAGAACAAGGGTTATTGTATTAACTATTCCAAGTGGGATGATATTAGAATTTAATAATTATTATTTTGTTCAAGTATTTTCTAGAAACATCATATCTATTTTTTATTTAGCTTTAAATCAAATTAAAATTATTATTGAAGATAAATGTTATTCTTTTTATGTTTATTATAGATCTACCATTTATAGAAATCATTTATACATACTTGATTTAAAAATTTTCATGTTCAATATAAAAAGCAAGAGAAATAGATTAGGTAATTAATATCAATCTTATTAATGGCTTTG
>Ga0325402_1004237_pt1 | contig 13194 bp, 9 predicted proteins | sample PopdelMetagenome_22_FD_207212 | JGI IMG/M metagenome (GOLD analysis project Ga0325402, IMG submission 207212) | Populus deltoides microbial communities from Bellville, Georgia, United States - Xylem-PdKOR-R3 | ecosystem: Host-associated > Plants > Phyllosphere > Stem > Wood/Secondary xylem... | reverse complement strand
AACCATTTCATTTAAAACATAATGCATAAAAAATATTTGTTCAAATGTAGATTTCTAACAAAATTTCAAAATGAGGTACTAACATAAACCTCTCATATAACTACTAAAACCCTATAGCATGGTTCTTTCAATGAGATATCGTCTATAAATTAGTAGTCGTTTCACTTGGCACCATGCTTGGCTTGTGAGTGAGACTTCAGAGCTCCATCAGTGCCAAATGCCCTGAGCAAGAAATACAAGCAGTCAGTCACCCAATCAAGTCACTTAGGGATAGGGAACTGACGGGAATTTTTTTTCTAGAATGTTGCTTATGTACATACTTGTCACAGGATTTGCAAGAGAAATTGCCGCCAGATTTTGGGGACTTGGAGCTGTTGCCATTGGCTGCAGCTTTTCCCTTTGCAGGGTGAGGAGTAACTTGCCCGGCCTTCTTAGCATCTTGATCAAGCCAAAGAAATACAACGGGTTAGAATGAAGAAAATCATACACAATGCACGTACTTCATATGAGTTGATAGAAGCAAGAAAAAATTGTCCAAATAGAAAGAAAATAAAACAGACAGGGAAAAAACAGATAAAGGAACGTATGCCATCTCAGAAACTTAAGAGAACCTGACACGACAAGAAAAAGGAGACTATACTTGATAGTTAGAAATCTGTGCATGGGATACAAGAGATTTCCACATCAGACTACCCAAAGGACATAATCAGGGAATTATTTAATGGAAAAATATAGCCACATTTAGGAAAAATTGTGAAATTAAGATTTCAGAGTAAAGCATTAAAGCAAACATAAAACTCTATATCACCATAATAACGCATGTCAAAATCAAATAGGATACATTCAGCTTGAAAAAAGGCCCAGAAGATCTGTAACAAAACAGTCATGCAAGAATATTAAAAAAATACCTGTCTTTTGAGGAGTAGCTGTTTTTGCCTTCTTTGAGGACACAGGTGTCTTTGTTGCAGAATCAGTAGCCCTCTTCTTGCCGGTTTCAGCCTTCAAAGCATAAAATAAATTAAAAACACAATAAGAAACTATCTCATTTAATTCCAAAATGACAATCAACAGAATATTGATACCTTCTTAGGGGTCTCTTCATCTTCACTATCAGATTCATCATCTGAATCTTCATCAAGAGACATACCCTGCAGCACAAAAATTGATCAATTTCAGAGGACAGAATGTAGGGAAAATAAAAAGAAAAGAAAAAATAAAATATATCATATCACATCATTTTATTCCATAACAACTTGGTTACTTGATCAAATTTAAAAAGCAAAAGAATTCCTTCCAGAATTAAAATATGTAAAACTTTAGTGTATGATCCCAGTCAACGTCTTTGTTTTGTGCTGTACACACATCCCTGATCTGATTACATTCTAAAGATAAAACGCGTATCTATGTTAGTTTATTGGTTATGAGAAAAAGTAAATAGGTTAATGTCATCTAGTTACAAGAAGATACCTCTTCAGAATCACCATCCTCGTCAGAATCATCCTCTTCAGAATCATCCTCATCATCATCTATGCTTGGCTCTACAAGAGTAGCCTTTGGTTTTTCAGGCTTGGCAGCTTTATCCTTAGCAGTAGCAGCTTTCATAATATCAGCTTTCGCAAATTCAAAATCCTCTTCATCACCAGAAAAATCTGTATGCATTGAGAAACTCAGCAAAATTTGAAAAATAAAGCTAGAAAATGGCATATTGTAAGTATGTGTTGGGACTCACCAGAAGCATCATCATCAGGAATAACTTGGTAGCCACAGAAGAAAACACTCCCCTTTTTCCAGTTGTGAGAGAGTTCAAACTCTTTCTCAAAAACTAAATCAAAAGACAACTGAGGAATGTTTTCCGGAGAAAGAGTCCCCAACACAAGCTTCTTTTCATCGAATTTAACAAAAAGGGGAACAGATTCATTTCCTTTCTTTGACTCGCCAAGGGCTGCCTGAGGAACAAAAGTCGATACAAACATTTTGTTAGACAAAAAAACCAAAGTCAAACTAATTTCAGCAGTAGTTGAATACTTCAATTAATATACATCAAACCTGAGAAAGATGGATCATGCAGAAGTCTTTGGGTTCCACTTTAAGGGGCTCACCAGCCTTGACTTCAACACCTAGTAAAATAAAGAGAGTTATGTAACATTAGTAAATGGAAACAATACCAATCCTAGACCTCATTACACAACAAGAAATAGGTAATAGAAACAAGACATCCTAGAAATGTGGGCGCTTGCATCAACCATACCACAAAACACAGAAAAATAAAACCCCGCTAGCATAAGATGATATTACTTGGCTAGTAATTATCATTGTTCATCAAAACACACCATTAAAACAATCAGAGACAAAATCCAACACAAAATAAATCACATAACCGAAAACAAAAACAGTGAAAATAGCAGGAACAAAACTATTACGTAAATGGGCATCCTTATTCCTTTGTTTCGTTCTATAAGCATGTACACATACCTTACATAAATACATTATAAAACCGATGTAAAAATAAAAAAACCACTCCAAACTAAAAAGAACAAAAAAACACGAAACCAAAATAAAAACCAAACAGAAAATCAAAACTTAAACTCAAAAAACGAAAAAACCCAACACGCCCCATAAAAACTAATCCCACACAGTGTATTTCATAAAACAACCTACAGAGAAAAAAAGGACAGCTCTGAACAGCATAGAGAAACGCAGAAAGAAAATGACCAAACAATCGATAACATAACACAACAAAAGGGATGGTCCTATTTAGAATAAAAAACAGGAAAAAAGATTAAAAAAACTGTTTCCTAAAACAAGAAGAGCAAGAAGCTGCTCACCCCAGAACTCCATAGACGACATGGTTGACGATAGATGAGAGAGCTTAAAGGGTTTTGAGGTTTCAAGTGGAGAGAAAGACTTCGTGGGAGTTGTGAGAGTGAGGGAGGCGGAGGCGGAAACGGGGAAGGGTTTAAAGGGTTTTTATAAGCAACTTGCAGCGAGGTAGGAGATAGGGTTTTTCAAGAGAAAATTGCCCCCAAAAAAAGTGCGTGTCAGCTGTCATTGTTATCAGGTTTGTCCGCTTTGGGCCTTTAATCATGCCCATTAGCTACCTGTTTGGGGCCAATCTCATAGGCTTAACTGGGCCAGCTATTAACCGGATTCCTTTCTAATTAACTTTCGGCCCATGTTGGAAACGACATCGTTTTAACTGTAGAGCAGCCCCACTAGCGTTGATTAATTATTCTCCTAACCTCCTCGTCCTCCTCCAAATTTCTTAGTTGCAGCCGTCGAGATCTCGGGTTATTACTTTCTCTCCGTCTCGCGATTTAGTTTTTGTTGCTTCTTTAGTGAATTGAATCGAAGGTGATGAATACTTTTTATTCCACTTCTTCAATATTTTTTATTTATTTATGTATTAGCTGAGTAAATTGGAAATTTGTGATCTGGAAACCCTAAAATTGAGCAGAGGGATCTTGAAAAAGTAAAAGAGATGGATTCTACACCACGAAGAAGTGGAGGAGGCGTGTTCGAAGGTATCTACAAGTTGATTATGCGCCGTAACTCCATCTACGTTACCTTCGTCATCGCCGGCGCTTTTGCCGGTGAGAGGGTAAGAATTTTTTTATTTTATTTTTAGTAAGATTGTTTTATGTTTTATTGTGTATAAAATTGAAGAATTAGTGGCTTACTTCGGAAACAGTGCCCTAACTTATTCGAACATTTAAATTTTAATCAATTTTTTAAAAGAATTAATTTTTGCAAGAATTTGGAAATAGCAAGTTATAAATAATATTATTAGAATTCTGTTTCTCGTGATCAAAGGAAACAATGATCTAGAAACCAAAAGTTGTTGAAGAAACTTGCCAAGTGGAAACCTTTTTTTTTTCTCGTTCCATGTAGAGCTCACATTTTGCATAGATGTCACTTGCATTATTGAAATCTTTAGGAGTAGCCGATCAATAGAGAATATAAATGAGCTTCTGTTTGCTTGAGAACTTTTCTACGGTTTGATCTGGAAATGATGATATGTGAGACAATGGCAAATGAATCTATAAATGTATAATTGGATTAGATTTTGCTTAAGAAACACAGACATATTTTCTATGCAATCTGATGGAGTGGGAAATCTTTTTCGTGTTTTGAATCTGAAAGGGGCTAGTCTACTTGAATTGCACTTATTGATGCATTTAAAAATTCTTTGGTAGTTCAACTATGTGAATGCCTAGCTGAATTTGCTGAATGCTATGGCAGTTCAATTATGCTTTATCGCTTCAAAAATCTGACTTATATTTTGCAGTTGTTTTTAATAATATGTGGTATCTTATCCCGGTTAATCATTGTTGATGCATGCAGGCTGTGGATTATGGTGTTCGTAAACTATGGGAGTACAACAATGTTGGGGTATTACATCTGCTATAACATGCTTAACTATTTGTTTAGTTTGCATGCATTACACAAATGGAGTTGTTTCTTTACCTTTCTGGTGACAGCAACTGGTCCTATCTACTTATTATTTGATAATATCGAATGTCAAGTCATTTCATAGATATCTACATATATACAGAATTTCATATTTCTTTCTTTAGCCAAGGAGGTGTCTCTTGCAGTCGTTAGTTATGATGGGATGTGGCTGACTCTTGGTTTGAGCTTCCAACTGTTAGAACTAGGCCACATTCATTTCCTTTTAAATTAGTTAGGAAGTGTTGGAAATTTGGAAATGATGCCCCTGTCAAGTCTTGAAACGTATGCAACAGATTTTTAGAGAAATTGTAAGTTCCAGCTGCTTTGGCAATACTGGCTGATATTTTTCTCTGAGTTGTATGATTTGTGGCTATAAAATTGGCCCAAATCTCCTGATTATACTGAAAAGATTTCTGGCTATACTGCTAGGCCTTCTTCAGTTAAGTAGTGACAGTTGTCGCTTACCTTTGTCTACTTGAGTCTCAGAATCTCAGAGCTGTAACTGCTCGTCATTAATGAATTAGTTGCTCTCCATTCGAATCTATGAAGAGCCAAACTCAAATGCTGTTGCTTAATTTAAGTCGGTGGTAAACTTGAATTTCATGAATGTGCTTGGTTTATTCCTTGAATGCCCCTGATATGTTTCATTTTACTGCAGAAACGTTATGAAGATATTCCAGTTTTGGGGCAAAGGCCAACAGAAGAATGAGCTTCTGAGTTCTTCTAGCCATTTTGAGGATACAGAGCAAGCGCTTGTGCTGTAGTAAGCAATTTTAATTTTTGCAATAAATATAATTTGTTTGGATGCACGATTATTGTATTCAACAATGTTTCCTCCAGTGCACTCTGGGATTGTTGACTGGGTATAAATTGTGGAGGCTACAATGATTTGACAGGGAACATGTTTTTATTAAGTCTGCTTCAATTTCTTGTCAAGTCATGTTCTGGTTTTCGCTATATACAATGTGCTGTGAACTGGATCGTTCTGCAAGCCTAGAAAGTAGAAACTCAAAAGCTTGAGGACATGTGAATAATACTGCTAAAAAGATGCGGAAACATGCACTAGACAATCACAAAGCTGCCACAAAGAAATGATGCTCAATTTTTTTGACAAAATGTTTAAGACCAGGTAATCACAGGTGTACTTGTCGAGTTAACAGCCGTTGTAAATAAACAGCAACTGTAGCCTGAGATGCAAAAGACATAGTATCCAGACGGATAAAAGCTACATGAATTCATGGTGATTCCTCATAAAATCTTTGTCGTGTTCCCTTCTTCAAGATTCGCCTTGAATGTTTGCTGTTGATGTCTTTCTGTAATTCCTTTTGCAGACAAGAATGACTCCTTTGATCCTTTACAAGATTTGGTATCTAGTTTCTAGCATCAAAACAAGTTAATCCTTTTCTGCTTGTGTTTGCTTGTAGCAGCAACCCTTCAGTCTCAAGCAATCATAACACTATCATTCGATGGGTTTGGTGCAAAAACAATTGCAAACGAAAGAAAATGAATTTCACACGAAGTTCGATATGAATAATTTCTTCTTGTCTCACAACTCGATGTTCTGTGATATTTGAACTTCACAGGTCTGGAGGAACCTCTCTAATAAGCTGTTGAAGAAGCAATCGATTCTTAGGATATCATGGAATACGAAGCAACGGGCATAAGATTTTTCCCGAGTGTCAGGAGAAAATCTGTGTTTGCAATGCATGATTGAAATTCAAGACTTCTGAGAAATATTGAAAACCCAATTGAATTCACGAGCCTTTAGCTAATCCAGAAGTCCTGCACAGAACACTCGACCAATTTATTAGAAAGCAACTCAAGGTTCGTCATCATCCATGATTGAATTTTGAAAAGTGGAAAAAAAAGGTTGAAAATTTGGAAAGAGGAAATCTGAAAGGTTGAAAAAAAAGGGCAGCACAGATTGCACCACAATAAAAATATGATTTTTGGTGTTTTCTCGGCGAACCACAAGTTGCTCGATACCCATACACTGGGAAGCATAACCCGCATGAAAGCACGTGTTTCTTCTTTCCTTTGAACATAAAGTGAACCAGTTACAGAGGTATTTTTGATGTGTTCCGCGTGCAACTATGATAAGAAAATGAGTAATTTAATGATGTAGCGCCTCTATATACCAATAGTTAATTTCATTCGATCCTATATATATATATATATATATTAAAAAAAACAAATAGAGAAATTGATATCCAGATTGATTTATGTTGATTTCATCTGATAATATTATTTTAATTTTTTCTGCTGTGTGACAACTTCACGCTGAATTTAGTAAGAAAATGATTATTGTAAAGATGCATAGAACAATTAAAAAAATATGATTGTAGTATTGTCTATATTTGTAAGGATAATGGACCATCCTGCAACGACCACACGTTGGTTCACCAAGTAAAATAATTTTTATGAAATTCAGATAAGTAAAACTTAATTGGTAAAATTCTAAATTTGTTTTTAAAAATTATCAGTTTGAGTGCTATAAATTTCAAGATTACTAGAGATTTACTTATTTGTTAACTTTAGGATCTTAGAAAATTAGTTGATATATGTATAAGCTGACCTGGATAATTACAATAAAATTAAAAAATTATAGGGGTGTATATTTTAACACGGTGACTTCTTGACTTTATTCTATTCGCCTGGACTGAAAATTAACTTGTGAATTCAAGGTTGTTAAAATCGCGATTTTAACGTAGCACGGAAAATACAATACAAACTCGGATCGTAAAATCGTAAAATCGTAAGGAATTTTAAAATACATTAACATTTTATGATTGTAATTAACTTTTTGTTATACATAACAATTCAAAAAACTATAATACTCAAATGGAATCCTAAAATCATTAATTCAATTCAATTTAGTCCAATTAATTCAGTCCTATAATACTGAAATGGCATTCAATTCAGTCCAATTCAATAAATTTTCAATCCAATTTTCACCTCATTAATTCAATTCAATTCAGTCCAATTAATTCAGTCCTATAATACTGAAATAGCATTCAATTCAGTCCAATACAACAGTTTTCAGTTCAATTTTCACCTGATTAATTCAATTCAATTCAGTCAAATTAATTCAGTCAAGATATATACGAAAATGGCATTCAATTCAATCCAATCCAATAATTTTCAGTTCAATTTCACCCGATCAATTCCATTCAATTCAATTCAACATTATAAATATACAAATTACAGGACTGGGCAAAATCAAAATTGTAATTAATAATTACAGGGTAACGGGGCAAAATCAAAATTTATTACAGGGGAATATACAATTATGATTGACAGGGCAAAATCAACTACTGCAGTGATGATGATGAAGGCAAAATCAACTTACGATGAAGAGTTGTTGATGATGAAGGCTAAACGGCTGCCGGTGAAGAGGCCCGATGTCGCCTGTTGCTGTTGATGAAGAGGAAGCCGTCAGGTGTTGATAATGGAAAAAAAAGGAGATTGTTGCCGCGCGTGTTGCTGTTGATGAAGATTGAAGAGGAAGCCCGCAGCCGTGAGCTATTGAGGAGATCGTCGTCGTTGTTGATGAAAAAGAAGCCGCGACCGTGAGCACTAATGACTGGATTCTGGAGTGAAGACTGGAGTGAGGAAAGAGAAAGAGTGAAGACTGGACCGTAATCGTGATGCCAATAAGCGCCTGATAGCTAAACCATGGGAGGACATTTTGTTTCAGTGCATGCATTTTGTTACAATCATAAAATCGGTCATGAAATCGTGATTTTGCGCGATTTCATCCGATTTTAACAATTTCATTTATTTTTGATTTTTTTAAACGATTATGTATAAGCAAGTTTTGACTCGTAAAATTATATGATTTTACAAGTTAAAATATAATTTTAAAAACCTTACTTATAATAAAAAAATTCAAGAACTTTTACTCGAGGAAGAAAGCCATTGGCAAGGCCCCGTTAGCCTAAGCTAATGCCAGTCCATTTCTAGGCAGCTTCCTTTGTCAATTTGTGGGGCAAGCCTGTAGGATGGTTGGACTTTCCAATTATAGTCGTCAGAATCAAAATTATTGCATCGGAGTAATTGAGAGGTTGTCCTAATTATAAAAGAAAATAGAAAAAATTAAAACATTGTTTTACTTATTTTAGAAATTAAAATAAATCGAAATGGAACTGAATTATCCACCAAGGCGCGTGACAAGCTGAGCTCTCTCAGATCTATTTTCGATGTTTTTCATTGCATTAGGGCCGGCTACAAAAGATAGGTGGATGGCTTTCACGCACACTTATGTGGATGAAAACTATTTGTATGCTAGCGGGGTTGTCGCTGCTTTGTTATTTTCTTTTCTTTATTCGATATTAATTTATATTCTTAATTAATTTATGCATTGATTGTTGTTAAATTTCTTCAAAAGAATATTTTCAATCTAATATATTAAAAAATAATAACTAATTTTATTTTAACTATAGTCAGAATATTGACCGAAAAAAAATCTAAATCACTAAATCAATTTGTTTGTTATCTGACTAATAATCCTGGTCAATTATTTTAAAAAATATAGTTTAATTTATTAGATTTTAAATTTAATTTTTTTAAAAAAATCACACCTGAGCTAATTTGGATACCATAATTAAAAACAAAAAGCATGGAGAATATATAGTAGACTACGACTCTAACTAAAGGTTGGGTAACAGGACAAAAGTGTCACATGTTTTGTTGGCCCTCATCACATAAAATTTCATCTATCGTTATCATATAATATTTTCATACATTTCACATTTTGAATGCTAAAGATGTGTTTACTGAGAAGGTGGTAAAACAAACAAGGAAATGATCGATTCCGACTAAATCTCGTATCGTCTCGTCTCGTCTCGTCTCATCTCCTCTCCTTGCATATTACGAGTTGAAATCACAGAAAAGTAGGATGCGTGTACATATCACGAATTGATATCACTTTAAAAGTTTTAGTACATGGTTAAAGCACGAATTATTTTACCATGTTTATATTTATAATTAGCGGTATCACATTAATTATTTTATAAAACTTATTTAAAAGAAAATAAAGAGGCAATTACTAGAGAAAAATCATGTGAATGTATTATTATTATTATTATTTTTAATGGAGGATGGATTTTATATTTTATATTTCATATTTTTTTATGTTTATGTTTATGTTTATGTTTTTCTTTAAAGTAAACTATGATGAATAATTAATAGGATGTTATTAATTAATTTCTTATCATCATAAAATCTTTTATTATAGAACTTTAAACTTGACAAATTTTATAATGGTTAGAGAGAAACTAGTTGTGTCCAATTAGTTACTCTTTAGATCTAGTTGGAAGAAAAAACATAAATGTAAATAAAAAAAAATTATAAATGAAAATATATGTATTTTAATATAATTTAGGGTTTAACACCTAAAAAATTAAATTAAACTCGGATAGAAAAACAATAACCTGTGTCAATCCAAACCATGTCCTTCACATTTTTTGGATTAGACTGATGCATTCAAAAAAATTAATAAATTATTTTTAAACAATGAACCTAAAAGCCAAGGCTGGAAAGTGAAAAATAAAGTAACAAGTCCTTGACCACCAAGTGGATCTAAACTAAAACCCTCACAAGCTGCGAGCTAGGGCCAGGGACGGGCAGCGGTTACCTTTGCCTCGAGAGGGAGAATATGAAAGGTCAGCATGTAGATGATGCCGTTATCAGGTCTTCGAATTGAGTTGGAAGACGAAGACGATCTTGGGGCCATGTAGGAGAGTTCTTCACGCCGGGGCAAGCGAGTTAACAATGGGGGAAGTGGAAGGGGACCAATCAAGTCGCAAGTGGGGGGAACTCTCTTTTCATTTCACTCACGATGGGCTGTCTCCAAAGAACTCCTTGCGATATTATCTGTTCTGAGTTCAGCCGCTTCAGTCGATGCTTCCTCGTTCAAGGATCGCTGGTCCCCCGTCTTCGAATCAGTTTGCACATCAATTCAAGTGATTTGGATATTATCAGTGATTTATTTGAAAAAAAATTTAATAATATGAAATATGATGTATCATGGTTTCTTAGGTTTCCTCTCATTGTAATCATAAATAAATAAAGAAAAGAAAATGTTAAACTACAAGCTCAACATTTTGGTAATTTCCATAAAATCATCAAAATAATATTAATGATATATATATATATATATAAAAGTGTACAAACCTCCATTCACTTCTCCATTGATTCAAAGCAACAAAAACATAGAGAGGAAAATTTATAGGTAACAATCCACCACTGCACAATTCTACCCCACGACTGCATTCAAGAATCTCTTGCTCTAATTTGACCTAACAAATATACCTAACGGTCTAATACCTAATTAACCCCCCAAACCCATTTTTACACCCACGATTTGCATTAAAAAAGACTATTAATAATAGCAATTCTGATAACTAATTAGCCAGCAGGCATCATCTGGTGGTTAATTAATCACAGCAGGAAATCCATGAATTTGAGCCAAGGATGAAACCCACTTTTAGCAGCCTCCTCTTTAACTTCTTTTGAGCATGACGGAGACGACGTCGTTGTCAATCCTCCACTACGACTACAGCTTGCACCGTCCATCCCCGATTTTTTTGGACACAGAAAGAAGTTTCTTGAACCCAGCGCCATTAGTTTCTCATCCCTATCCAGACCTGCCAAGAAAAAACATTTTCAAAGGTTTCCATCAGTCTCCGCCCTACACGTGTCCACCTCTCAAAATTAACAGAGATCAAAGCGTGATTTGTTGATGATTAATCTTACTTTCTAAACTAAACTGCGAGTAATGGAGGTCGAATCTGGAGGAGTCATTGGCAATGATCGAACGTCGGCCTTCCTTCATGTACTGCTGGATAGCTGCGGCGATTAGTTCGCCGACGGTGGATTCAAGAGACATCAAAACCTGCACCGCACCAACGCTTCCTTGGACACTCACGTTGAGTAAAACCTTCGTTAACTTCGGCCTCGCATCCGGTACCGTAGCAGGCAAATTCTTTCCGGCCAGCAAGTCCGGGAGTGTCTTCGGCCGTCGAATCCTCGCCTCCGGCATTTCCGCCGGTATCTTCCCGTGAAACGACAACGCTTTCTCATTTAACCTATTTTTCCTGTTTCTTTCCAGTTCCTGTCCTCCTCCTCTCCGGTAACCCTTTGTTGGTGTTGGAGGCATAATTGTAAGCGACAGTAAGGGTGTTACACGAAAAAATTAAAAAAAAAATACAATAAAAAATCTCTTTCCCTCAAGTTACTCTATTTCACCGGTTACCTCAAACGGCGGTAGCGAAGGAAACGCGGGCGAGGGAAACCGAGAGCAGGAGAGGAGCGTTGGCTCTCAGGTTTCCGGTAGCTGTTTACTATCATAACCTGTAATGTAAGACCGTGAGTAAAAGGAAACCAAGGGGCAATTGAGAAGCGAATTATAGGGGATGGACATTCTGGGCTAAAAAGCCTTGCCAGCGCTTGCCTATTTATATGGAGAGGACGGTAAGAAACCAGCGCGTATTTTCTTTTCAACTATCTGCTATAACCGGATGCGGAGAGAAAACGGATGGTTTCACCGTTTCAGTTTAACTTAATCGATCAACAGTCAGAGAGGACGTGTGTCGCGTGTGTGGTAATTTTTGAAATTGTTACTGATGCGTGTGGGGATGGTGTATAACTGTTGGTCTTTGCGATTTGTGGTTGACACGTGGATGGTGATCGTGCGGTGGTTTTATTGCGGATTCTGTGTGGTGGTCTGAGAAAAGGTGAGATGCCAGATAGAGAACTGCTGTTGCGTGTGGTCATATGTTTCCCACGTGTGGATATTACTAGTGGTGAGTCAGGGTAAGAGTAGAGTTGGCTACTCAGTTAGGCACTGCCTCGAAGTGTCGAGATCAAAATCACAGAAATAGCGTTGAAATCCTCTATTTTACAAAGGAGCAACCTTAATTTAGCTTCCTAATGCATTACTTTATTATCATTTGAGTCCAAAATATTTTGGTTTTATCGATTTTACTCCAAATAGAATGAAAATTGAACAATGCCACGTCTCCATCTAACCACTAGTTAAATATTTCATTCGACTTGTATTAAATTACAAGTTCTAGTATACTTTAAAAGACATTTTTACCATCAAATTATAGTAATTTTCACCACTTCACTGGCTCATATAAAATGAAGATTTACAATTATTTGGTGATACAATTATTTATTATAATATATTGAAGTTTATTTTAGTATTTTTAATAAAAACACTTGGCGAACATGTGTAAATAGACAGATATTTAACCATTATTAACAATAAATGGATTTAAGGGTAATATAATTTACTGTTCATTATATTTGGAGGTGAAATAGATAAAAACATAAAACTGAAATGACAATACAGCAACATATAGGAGCTAGCATGATGTTTTTCTCTCTCCCAAATTATAAATCGACGTCGTCGAGGTAAATACTAAATACGGTGGAGTGGGACACCAATCTGCACCTCCAAGACACGTGTCGAACATCGAGTGGGTCATATCGGGTCCCGCAACCACGTGGTGGGATTCGGCGACGAGAAATTCCAGCACGCGTATGTTGGGACGTGTAAATAGACTATTGGTTAGAGAACCCCACGTAACCTCCCCGGATTGGATCGATGCTGATTTCATGTAGCTTGTTTTCCTGTCATTAACATCAACCATATGAGATTGTGCATTTTGTCATGGCATCAATTATTATGTTTATTGCGTTGAAAGTCAGACGGGATTGTTTATTACCTTGTTAAAA